>Ga0315914_1009831_pt1 | contig 12142 bp, 7 predicted proteins | sample MpolenodulesMG_FD_203920 | JGI IMG/M metagenome (GOLD analysis project Ga0315914, IMG submission 203920) | Medicago polymorpha root nodule microbial communities from Los Angeles, California, United States - elongated nodules | ecosystem: Host-associated > Plants > Roots > Nodule | place: USA... | reverse complement strand
ATATTTTTAACCTATCTACCAACTGCAACAAATGCACGATATGGTTGTTTAGTAGAAAATGGAATATATGTTGAAGCCATCGAAGCGTCCTTATCCTTAGCCCCCACCGTCTCTTGTAATTGATGGATATGTACTTCGAGCAATAGTCATTTTAGTCCTTTACGATAAAATGTTTCGATAATATTATAGTATTAGTTTCATCAATTTACTTATTTATTGTTATATCAGTCTTTATAAATATTTATTATTGATATTATAAGAAGTGTGCATGATTCTAAAGCAACTATTTTCTCACAACATACCTTTAATGTCTTGAATCAACATGGTTTGGTAATGAAACTTGTTTAAAGAAGACTTTATGAGAATGATACAAAGCGAAGGATCAATATAGCACGCCAAGTCGTGGAAACCTATATCCTTTTTACAAGAATTAAACCATGATGAATGGCAAATTGTATTTATGGATATAGTTTATAATGTCAATTAGACTAATATTAAAAAAGATGGACATCACAATTTTTTTGATTAGTATGATCAAATTCACAAATGTTTGTTATACACGTCAAACTTTGCATTAAAATTGGAATGAAATTGATCGTAATTTTTGATATATTCATCATCCAAATCTATAATTGGAATTGATTTAACTTTTAAAAAATATCATATAAGCGAAATGTTAACCAGTGGCACAATTTTAATAAGTTAAGTATAAAAATATAACTTTAAAAATTGTGTATTCAATATCTTTTAAAAAAGTTATTTTTTCAATATAAAATTTATTTTTTAATTCTTTTCTTAGCTACTTAGTTAATGCCCTTAGGATCTTAAAAAAACTAATGTCTTTCTAGCATATAGTTAGCATGACATTTTCTAAAATGCTAAAAATAAAACTAAATGTGATCAATTGATAATAAATATATGTTTAATCGATTTTGAGCTACGCTCAGTTGGTAAGGGACATTGCATAATATATGCAGGGGTTAAGGTTCAAACCCAAGACAGCAAACTTTTACAACAAAAATAAATATACGTTTTATCAAAAATAATGATGATAAGGGTCGTGCCACAAGTTAAGTCGCTAAAAAAATAACAAAATTTATATTGGTAAAGATAACTTTTTAAGTTTTTAAGATGTTTAATACACAATTTTCACTGTTAAATTTTTAAATTTAGCTTCTTAACTTATGCTTTTAAGCTCAAAGTTTGCATTTTGTTTAAAGAAATACTTAAGTATCTAGGCCTAAAATGGTGTTGGTCCAACACAACAGTGACCTCATTGATAGTATCACATTATAACGTTAACATGTTTCATTTTTTATTGTTACCGATTTGAAAATAATGAAGAATTTAATCGGTATGTATTGTTAGTGTATAATTGTTTTATAGATATTTAATGATGTATTGTCATATCAATTAAAGAATATGAAGACACTTGAGTTGTCATATTCATTAATTGTCACGACAACACATCATTGAATGCATGTGCAAAGTACAATGTGGTTCGTGGACAAACCAAGCAGAAGATGGTGGGCGTGTAACACTCGAGGCTGATGCGGGCGGGGAGTGGTCACCGGTGCACAAGACATGACAATGAGCGGATCCTGTCAGCTTCTACGCAAATCGGATCCACATCGAACTGAGAGTGATCCTAAGGTCGTGCTAGTGTGGGACTGCATGATTGAAGGAAGACTTTTAAGAATTGTTTGATACTACCTATATCAATAAGATGCTTCTTCTTTTTTGTAGCTCATTCTATAAGAGCTCTATAGTTAAACGTGCTTGACTTGAAGTAGTCTTTGGATGAGTGACTTTCGGGAAGTTTTCCGAAAAACACGCTTGTAGTATGCCAAAAAGTTTGGTTTCTAACCGTGACCCCATGTTCATTAGTCTCTTTTGGCAGGAACTTTTTAAATTGAGTAGTACAAAACTAAGGATGAGGTCCTCCTATTATCCTCAATCAGACGACTAGAATGAAGTTATTACATGGTTATTGAGCACTATTTGCACACGTTTGTTCATGCTAAACCTAACTCGTGGGGAAAATATCCTATGTGGGATGAATGGTCATACAACACTTGATGACATTCTGACGCCAGGAAGACACCATTTGAGGTGACATTTGGGAAGTCACCTCCCATGATTCCTTAATTTTTGGAAGGGTCCTCACTTGAGGAAAGGGTGAATACATTTTTGGGGAAAAAAGAAGTGATGCTTACTGGCTTGAAAAAGAAGCTCCTTAAGGCATAAGACGCCATGGAATTGTCAGTTGGCACATATCGTAGAGATGTTCAGTTTCATGTTGGGGAGTGGGTTATGGTCAAGCTGCAGGCTCATTGTCAAATCACAACCACGAGGGCACCATATTCGAAACTGGCCAAGCGTTTTTTTACCCTTTAAGATATTAGTGTAGATTGGCATGGTCGCTTACAAATCGAAGTTACAGGATGAATCACACATTCACTAGTATTTCATTATTGTCCTTAAGCCATTCCATGGTGATGCAGAATAGATTACTATCCTTGAAACATTGCATGTTGTCACTCATGAACCCAACCTTTGGTAATACTTAACACACGTTGGAATGAATTAGCTGAGCCACACTTGGAGGTAGTGGTTCAGTGGAAAGGACTATCCCGTGATGACACTACTTGGGAGGATTAGGAGAAGCTGAAGGCTAAGTATCACCTTGGTGACAAAGTGGTTTTCTATAGCATATGGGAGGTTAGGACAAAGACTGATAGCAAGGAATTGGTCTAGTCATTTGAGTCCACTAAGAAAAATCCCAAAAGGAAGATCATTGTCCCATAATACTTGGAGAATTACACCACCACATTCAAGGGAGTGCTATATCACCCAAGTGTCAAGAAGATTGCAGCAAGGGAATGAATAGCTAAATTCTGTTAGTACTAGCACATAAAGTGGGAATAAAATCACGTCTAAAATCTTATCTCAATATTTGTATTTTGTTATTGCAAGCTTCCTAACAATGAATACTGTAAGAAAGCACTAATAAAATCCTACAACCTAGAACCAGCTAAATATATATATTCAAAAATTAAACTCAAATATTTATCAACAGTGTCGCATTGAATTAATATAAGAACGTAAATCTTTTACATTTTTTCAAACTTTGTTTTTTTTTCTATATACCTCTCTTTCTATCACATCAACCTCACTACTTTTCTCTCTCTTTCTCGAGGTATCAAAGGATTTTGAGTGTTCACCAATATTTTTTCTTGGTATAATTAGACATGAAGAAAAAGTTAGACATTATTTAAGCAGGAAAATCATTTCATTCGTCAATGATATAATTAATGACAAAAACATAAAATCGTAGTTTTTTGAAAGGTACATATCAAGTTAAAGAGTTTTGAGTTGCCGTATTCATTAATTGTCACGACAACACATAATTGGATGCATGTGTATAGTAACTTTACATGGTTAGTGTACAATAATTAAACGGACGGTAATATAATCATTCATGAAAAACAGGAAGGAAAAATTAAGAGAAAAAGTAGATATTACCAACAAACCAAATAATTATATGACAAAGAAGTCACTCATATTTAAATTATGAGAGGAAATTTGAGTTCAAGCTAGACAATGAGAGTTTTTTTTTTTTTTATGCATAAAAGAGTATCCAAAGAAATTTGAAAGAGGATAAAGGTCTCAAAGAAAAATTGAGACTTAATTTTAAGTTTATTTTATGCAATCTGTCCACACAAAATATCATTTATTTACTTTTCAAGTTGTAAAAGTTAAACATAGGGTTTGATCTTTGTCAAAAAAAAAAAGTATAGGGTTTGATCATGAAGAGTTAGAGAAAACGAATATTAATTCAAAAATTATCACAAATTTATTTGTTAAGTATAAATTTATGACTATTTACATAGTTAAATCTTTGAATCAAACATAATCAAATACATTTCCTCATTCAAGTATGAAAACATGATAGGAAGCTTCAATTACTTGTATTTCACTAATAGGTCAGATAAAGGCACTTTGTCGTTCCACCGAAAACAACACAATTATGGATTGTTATAAATATTAGAGAACAACAAGCTAATAACTGCAACACAATAAATAATTTGAAAATTATTTTCATGTTTTTTTTAAGGAAATTCTCATAAAAATAATCATGTGACATGTTAGATTATTAAGAGTTTGATAGTTTAATCAAAAAACTCTTTTAATTTAATGATACAATAACATAACATATAATCAAAAGAAGATGAGTACTTTTTTTTTTCTCTTTTAACTCTAATTAAATAACTAAATCATTGAATCAAACATAACCAGTACATTTCCTAAAAAAAAAAACAGAGAAATATGATGCATATATAACTCTAAATCTTCTACCTCAATATTTTCATTCTAAAAATTTATTAAATTAAAAAATATATAATTAAAGTTTAATGAAAATTTTCCTTTATCTCTTAGATATAACAAATTATAAGTATAGCGATTAGATCTGACTCATCAGTTGTTTAAGATCTTAACCTCTTCATCTGCAAGCTGCTCCTCAAACACCGCGTTGTTGATCCTATTCGACGGTTAAAAATTCACCAATCAACTAGGAAAAATAATTAATTTTCCAAATACAAAGCAAACGAATTAAAAATCTTAAATTTTTCAAATGTAAATCAACCTAGAAAAAAGTCATAAATTTTTGAATTACCTGGTGAAAATAAGTGGGAGAAGAAGGAGGAGTTGGAGAATCATTGATTTGAGTTTAAATCCAACAAGCAGATATGTGTGGAAAAATCATCACATAAGATAACATTGAAATAAAACTAAACAAATAAGGAATCAATCAATTGATTTGCATTGATAATCAATCGAAACATATCCGAAAAACCTGAATAAGATATAGACTTTTCGATAACAGAGTCTCATAGCCTCAACCATATTCTTAAACTGTTGATCAAATAACTAATTTGTATTCGTATGCTTTTTACCAATAAGATCTATTCCACCACTTCCATTATATTGAACCACCGACTTACCATGATATTCGCCATCGATGCAACCATCAGCAAGAGCAACCCATTGATCACCATGTGTACTCTGGCCTGCAATACCAACATCATGGGTAAAACGAGCACCCCACGTTGCTCATTTTCCCCGTGTTGTTGGGATTGCAGGCTAGAGTAATCATGGTGCTCAATCAGTTGCTCTTTCTGGTGGTTACATCGACGAGGAAGATCATGGTGAGTCAGTGGTTCCTTTATACTAGAAATTTGTGGAAGGGATCTTAGTGGTAACAAGCGTAACAATAAAAATATTACAATATCACGATGGTGAAGAAGAGTAAAAGAGAGAAGTTTGGAAACCCATTGTTTCAATCTATTCTTTTAGTGGTTATGTTTCTATAGAAAGATAGAGAAAGTTAAGGAGATGAAGAAAGAATTTATTTGGGTAAACAACGCCGATCTCAATGGTGGTGGTGGAAGAAAAGCTCGCAGCGGTGATTGGGGGGGAGGAGGATAGACTTCTAATTTCTAGGGTTTCAAAAGAATCATAAATGAAAGTGAGAGAAGAGAGGTTGGTTTTAATGAGGAAGATTGGGCTTGACCCACTTCGTGTTAGTGTAGGGGGTTTAAACCTAAAATGGTGGTGTGAATAGTAATATAACCAAATTTGCATTTTTATTAAATTTAAAAATGCAAATTTTTGTTGTTTCAAAACTTCTTGCATCTTAACCTTCCATAAACCATAATCATTACTATCGCTGAATTTCTCGATGTCCCACTTTAAACCCATGATACACAATTTACCACTTTACCCCTTTGCCCCACGGTGGACGCCAATTGTTGTTAATTCTAACAATAGAATGACATCAATAAACTTAGATGAGTGGAGCAAAGAAACTAGTAATCAATAGGAAAATCAACGTCAAGCAACAACAAACAGACCTAGATCTAAGTGTGACACAACACCACAAGTATAATCAAAACAACAAAGATAAGAAAGAAGAGAAGGAAAAGCAAACACCAATGTTTGTTTACCTAGTTCAGTCCAAAATGACCTACTCTGTGGGAGAGAGCAACTCTCTGATCCAATATGGTGAGAATGATACAAATAGGTTACAAGAAATTAGCTTAAAAGCTCACACATAACAAACCATAATTTCTACCTATTTTTCAATTCGCCCACATTTTCAATGAATCCTAATATAATACACTAAAGAAAGCTTTTTTATCCTTCTAATAATGAAATATCACTACCCAACATGTTTACAAATGTTTATCAACCCAAGAAAACCTCTCACTAATGACACTTAATCCTAAGGTCACCTCCTTTGATTTTCCAAGTTTCTCTCTCTTGAAGATCTCTCAAAAACGTGAAGAAGGGGGCCTTATATACAACTCAGATCACGAGGAATCGTGCCACGATTTTTTTTTATCATTGTGCCACTTTTGCATGTCTGTATGCAGTACGCACTGACTGTTATCCCACAATTGTGTCACGATATTTTCAATGACTCACCCAAACTGCACAACACAAAATCATGTTACAATGACAAACTTACGTGTCGCGATTTCATAGATACTTCAATATCAATTTTGAGCCAAAATCAACAAGAATCATAACCTCTGAAGCATGTGTACTCCAAACATGGAGAAGTACCGGTACCGGATACACATCTGTACCGGGTATGTATGCGTACGATACTCATAACTTACCCGTACCATTTTTACTGAGTTGTTTCGTCGTAGTTGGTGCAGCAAAAACGTATGTGTGGTGGAAATATAACCAATTCTCTATCTTGCTTTTGATGAAAATAGTAGAGAGGGTGCGCAAAATAAAATAAAACTCTAAACAAAATGATGGTAGAAATGTAGTTAAACACAAGATCAAAATACAAATGACTAGTGTGTATACTCAGGAAAATACTGTTTGGGTTAAATTACAACTAAAATATTTTATAATTCTCTAATTAGTTTAAACTTGACATAAGGTTGTGAGGGTATACTAAATGCAGGCCCGACCCTTGGCATGTGCAAGGTGAGCTACGGTGCCAGGCCTCACAATCTTAGGAGCTTAAAAAAAAAATTAATATAACACTCAAAAGTGTTAGGTATATATAATAAAATATAAAAAATCAGTAGACATCTTGAAATAGTTTAGTGGTAAAATAGAATGCACTTGAGTCATCGATCTTGAGGTTCAATCCCGAGCATTTAGTGGTAAAATAGAATACACAACTACTAGGCCATTACAATTTAAAATACATTTCAGAGTTAACTATGAATGTAGAAAACTACTATATATCTTGAATTTTTTGTCATCTATTTCCATTAGCAATGCAAATTAAATCCGTTAAATAATTAATATTTTTTCTATTGTTTTAAGTTTAATCATGCATGCAAGTACGAATTTGCTACTATTTCTTTTCTGATATTAGTATTAGTTTGTCACTATTTAGATAACAAAGAAACTTTATTTAAGCAACAACAACCAATATACTTAAGAACCATTTTGCACTAAACAAAGTGATGATTCTTTTTAAGTTTTTGGTGTTTCTTTTTATTATGAAATACGAACCCAAATTTTAATATTAAAACAATCGGTGGTTAGTGAAGTTCAACACAAGTTAGGTAGTCCTTCCTATACAAACTTACTTTTACTTAATAAGAATGACTATTTTTTATTTTTTATTTTTTTTAAGGGACTATTTTTCATGTTATTTACAACTTAAATAGATGATTACTATTGCTCTTTCTGAAGGAAGATGATTACTATTGCTTAAAAAATCTTGTTTTTTCATAGGGTCCCATTTTTAATATTTGAACATGACCTCCGATTTTATCGGAACGGCCCTCACTAAATGCACGGAAAGAAAATAGCACAAAAGTATGAGAGTTTTTTAGTTTCATGCTATAACTAAAATAAATATCAATAATCATTTCACAAGATGTGCTAATAATAAAATAACAAAGCACAAGAATGTCAACTTTGTTCACATTCCAATACTCTATTAAAAAAATAATCAATATAATCTATAATTAGAGAAACTTAATGTTTACTAAAAAATACAACCTTACTCCTTCTTAATTTTTTGGCACGTCATCAAAATTGTATTCTTTTGTGTCTTTTGCTTCAAACTCTCTATTTTTTCTCTTTTAAAAACAAATTAAAACAAACTCATTCGATAAGGCACACTAACTTAATCTTTTATTTTCTAATTATCTATTCTCTAATTATTAGACTTAATGTGTACCAAAAATACAATCTTACCCCTTGTTAATTTTTTGAATCGTCATCAAAATTTTATCCTTTTCTGTCTTTTGCTTCAACCTTCCTCTATATTTTCTCTCTTAAAAACAAATTAAAACAAAATAACTTGATAAAACACTCTAACTTAATCTTTGTTTTAGAGAACAAACAAACTTAATCTTAATCCCAATCAAAATAAATTTTTCTATAATTCAACTTCTAAATATCTAAATAGTTAAAAACAATTCACAATCTATTATCTTTCTCTAATTATTAAAGTTGATGTAATTTTGTAACAAAAAATCAATTTTTTTTATAGTTATATCCAAACAAATTAAATTATTTAAAACATGTGATTTTAATTAAAATAACCAAACAAAATAAATCGTGATTTGTTTTATAAATTCTCTGAATTAATAGATATCAAAATCATTTTTATTTTAATTTGTAACAAAACGGGTCCTGAATTGTTTTTCTTAAGAGGTGGGTTTTATCATGATAAAAAAATCTATAAATTATTGAATGTCGTTTTTTTAATTCGTAACAATTTTTTCATATATTTAATTTGCATTTACTAAAAATAAACTTTTTGATGTACATGTGATTTTATCTCATCGTGTGTTTCTAATAAAAAAATTAATAAATACATTTCACTTATGAATAATATAAAAAATATAGGAGAAACATTTTATACCAATACTTAAAAGAAACATGGGAAAAAGAGTAAATAAAAAAAAAAGGATAGGACTTTTTTTTTGACAAAAAAATCATAGGACTATTTCTCACTGATAGATATCCAATTGAATGATCACAAATGACATAACTTTGGGGGAGTTACAAAATCTTTCTCATTTATAAATTATACATAGGGTTAGTATTTATTATGAGAAATACAACTACATTACATAAAATTACACGTCTTCAAGATTACTTCTTTTGTATAAATGATTTTCATACATTTATTGGTTTATCATAATATCATATTATAAAATTATTATTTTTAATTGTTATTCATTATTAATCATTATATCCTTTCAAAGAATGACTATAAAAAAAACACAAGACAAACTTACTCTCTGATTAATTAGACACTAACTAATATTGTTGTACAAAACATACATGGGACAACAATCAGTCACATATTAATTAGTTAAATTGATTTTTTTTTTATGTATTGTATCTAGGCATGACAACAAAACTCATACCTGCGAGTACCCATCCGAACCAAATTCAATTTGACGGGTTTTTCTCCGCTTTCATTCAGTTTGGATTTTCCCCGATTTCAAAATACGGGTACGGGATGAGTAACGGAGATATAGGTATACCCACCCTGAACCCATACCCAAATTCGTTTTGAATGTAGAAAATCATTTTATTGCCCCCTTTTATATAAAAAGAAACTCAAACAATAATTCATTTCAATCACACAATCAGAGTCATAGTCTATCAGTTGACAATCATTTCTCAGAGTTGTCTCTATTCTCCATCACCATAGCCATGATCTATCGTCGTCATTTCTTTGCAGGAAAACGCATATTGCAACATTGCGTCTGAGGCAGAAAAATACTTCTATTTTATTAAAAAAAATATTCATTGCTGGGATGGGATGGGGATACCCTAACCCGTCGAAGACGGGGATGAGATTCAATTTCTTTTTCCCATTGGATATGGGTAGGGCAGCGGGTATCTATATGGTAGTAGGGTATGGGGACGGAGAAGGTAAAACCTGTCCCCACCTGCCCCATTGCCATGCCTAATTGTATTTTCTAAATAATAGTGGGAGTAATTATAATATACTAATTATAATTTAATATAAGAATCTTGTACGATATACATATTTATTGTTTATATATTCATATGAAAATAAAAAATGCTAAAAAATGACAAATATTTTTCAATGATATATAAAAGTCATGGGGCTTATTAACGTCCTCGTTATCATTATTGTAATTTTATTATTTATAATATTTTCACATATTTTTAGTCTACCACTTTATAATATTTAATAACAACTTATCTTCATCTTTATCATTAATCTTTTTTTCTTATTTCTCAGTGTAAATAATATTGTAAACACATTTTGACGCATAAATCGCTATTTAAGGATCAGCCTGTGCAGAGCACAGAACCCCGTGCTTAGCACGGGTTTGTTGCTAGTTTTTTTTAAAAAAATAACAAAAAGGGTAAAACTTTTTTTTTTTTTTGAGGAAAAAAAAGAGGGTAAAACGTTAATATAGCGTTAAGAAAATACACAGAGGCCTCAATGCAACCATATATAGAAGATAATAATGTCAAAAATACCAAAACTTCATTCGCTTCTATTTTCACACAGCCAGTGTTAACTACTTAGACAAATTTCTATTTCCTTTAAACTTTATAAATCTACAAAAATTGACCAAGCTTTTGCTGCATAATCTTCAATGTTTCACCAAGACTTCCTTCATAATTAAGTAATACTATAATTCATCATTTATTACAACCTGGCCCTAACAAACCATTTCAAACCATCAATGATATTTGAGGCAAAGCTTCACTACTCCTAGAACACAACTTTCATCACTTGACATAAGCTAGAAAAAATTGTACCAGCCCCATAACAGCTTAAAGAAGTGGCACCAAAGTTGCAAAATTCCTGTAAGTAGTAAAATAATATCCTAATTCCTTTTTTTTTTTTGAAGAAGATAAAATGAATTATATTACCTCCACAAAATGGTCCTTCTTAGCACAAGACGTACTAAGAAGCGGACAACAGAGTTAAGCCAAAATTTACAAGAGTTGCCTGTACAAAACGAACAAAAACGGAAAGAAATGATTAGCCTATGCCCAGGATGGAAAAGGGGCGCAGCCACCACCCATGGTAAGTGATGGGAAGAGAGATACGCTTCGCCTTAAGCCACATAAAGGTAATCGATTTAATCTTGTCGACCACCTGATAAACCGAGCATTCTTTGACATTAAATAGCCTATTGTTTCTTTCCTTCCATATTTCCCAATTTGTCGCAAACCAAATAACCTGGAGTAGAGATCGGTGGCCCTTTGAGTTACCACCGCACCCACTAAACTGAGTAAAGTGATCCATCACCTGGAGAGGTGCAACCATTGACAAGCCGAGCCATCTATTAATGAGCTGCCATACAGAACCAAACAAATTACAATGCAAGAATAAATGAGATGATGTTTCCATAGAGCCACATCCAGACACACACTGCCGGGAAGCCTGAGCAATTACACCACGACGGAACAAGTTATCCTTAGTTGGTAATCTATCACGGGTCAAGCGCCACCCAAAGAGCACCACCTTCAGCGGTGCATCCTTATGCCAAAGGGACAAGGCATCCGCCGAAGACACTAGCGGAGGTTGAAGAGTCAAGAACTTGTAGGCACTTCGAACAGAAAACGTATGCGTTGGCTCTAGCGCCCAACGCCATCTATCAACAGTATCAACCTGCAAATTCACATTCTAAAGCAATAACATTAGATCCCCCAGCAGCCCCTCCTCCCATGCAAACAACCGCCGCCTCCATCTCCACGCCTCACCGTCCAACCCCCAACCTAAATGACACATATCAGACACTAACGCCCCCTTAAACAACGATAATTCATAAAGTCTATTAAACCTTACTCTAAACTCCTCTGCACCACACCACACATCGGCCCAGAAGAGAGTGCTCTCCCCATTGCCTACCGACCTACTCACGTGGTTTGCAAACCACTCCTCCCTACGCATAGCGGCAATATCACGCCACCACATGGATGACTCTCGCCCCCCTCCCAGCAAACGACCATCCTCCGCACCATACCTCACTGACAACACCCTAAACCACATACTATCAGTATCTTCCAACAACCTCCAACACCATTTCCCTAACAACGCAACATTAAACTCCCTAATTCTCCTTACCCCCAAACCTCCAACCTCCTT
>Ga0315914_1009829_pt1 | contig 12143 bp, 5 predicted proteins | sample MpolenodulesMG_FD_203920 | JGI IMG/M metagenome (GOLD analysis project Ga0315914, IMG submission 203920) | Medicago polymorpha root nodule microbial communities from Los Angeles, California, United States - elongated nodules | ecosystem: Host-associated > Plants > Roots > Nodule | place: USA... | reverse complement strand
TTTATTTTCTACATTAAAATAATTGTGCACAACGATTTTTTTATTTATTTAAGTAATTTGCAAAACAATATTCAAATGCTTAATTTTTACACTCATTGAAATGTTTTTTGAGGACTTAAATGCTCTTTATTTTTTTGGTCAAGATTTAAATGATATTCTTATTAAGATATATATGCATAAGTATAATACTGCAATTGTTTGAAACGTACCAAAATAATGATCGAAACATTCAAAATCAATAAATATTAATAATGACAATTTATGGTTTTTGTCAAAAAAAAAAAACAGGTTTGAAGTTTCCGCGGCAGTTAATTGCCGAAGTTTTCATCGGTAGTTAACTGCAGCCGGTTCTATAATTCGGCAGTTAACTATCGAGGAACATTTGAGTAATTTACATGTATTTTTCAGCTTAAGCAGACGTATATACAACAATTTTCCTGATGTTCCGGTCGTGTTTGGATCAAATAACCCTTCCATTGTACAACCTCTAATTTCACCCACTTGAGTTCAATTTGCTTACGAGAAGCACAATGATATTATTTTTTTAAGAAAATATACACAATGATCTATTGAGTCCTAAAAGCTAGTCTATCTATCTATTTATCTTGAGAAGAGTATTATTCTAATGCCACGTGATTCAATTTAATTTACCCCTTTATTTATTTTTTTGGGATATTAGCCCTCTTTTAATATAAAAAAAGTCGTTTTATTTTAGTTTTTTCTTCTTCGTGATATTAGATTATTTTGATATGAATCTAATGAGTTTAGAATGTCGGTATATACACAATTTGTTAGAATTTCATGTCAGGTGCATTCATGAAGAACATAACATGTGAAAATCTGGTATGATATAACATGGATTTAACGATAACATTAAAATGAACAATATCTGACGTTTGATTTAAGAAAATGGACTCAAGTCTAATCTATTCCAACAAGAGTTTTATTGTCCCACACTATGTAAATTACTTTGGTTTCTAATATGAGCCCTTCATACTATTAGTTTTTATTAAGAAAGAGTCTTCTTAACGAGTGCCTCAGGAGCACTCTTTAAGCATTCTAAAATAAGCAATTATTCTTTAAAAAAGTCAAATATTTCGATTTTCAATGCAATGATTACATGTATTTTTAAAAATACTTATTACTTATGTGTCTTAAAGAGTGCCCCGGGGACACTCGTTAACATTTTCCTTTAAGAAATAGAGTAACGCAGTGAAGTAGAGTTTTAAATTGAAGTTAAGAAATAGAGTAACGCAGTAAAGTAGTAGATTTTATTGAATGTTTAAATATACGGTGCATATCTCTGCAAATATATCATTATTTTTAGTCCTATATTCTTTTTTAAACAAGAATGATGCAAGGTGCATCATTCAACTTTCATTCAAAAAAAGAAAAGTGGAACTAGGCCAAAAACCTTTTCAAAAATTTACAAACTTAAAATTAGGTAATCTCAACATATCCTAGCTAGTGTACTCCCTCCTGATGCAATCATGGATGGTATACCACCATTGAAGAGTGCGAGGAGTGAAAGTTAGCCCTATGTTATCCATTTGCACAAGCGTTACCTTCCTTGTATACATGAGATACTATAAATTGCATACCATTAACAATATTTAGACAATTATGTCATCTATTTCGAATAGCCCAAGGGACCATCAGAGAAGACTTAAATGCTAGAGAAACAAATTGTGAATCTGTTTCTAACTAGAGATAATTGTAACCATTTGTTTTTGCAGTTTCAATTGCAATCATTGCAGTAACCAGCTCAGCATGCAATGCATTCACTGTACCAAGGTTAATTATAAGCAAAACAAGCGGAAGCATTAACTAGGTTTTTGGTTTTTAGTCCTATAAAATGTAACTATAGCAATAAAAAGTAAAAAGTGGCCATATAGTTCAAATTCTAAACTTGATGTGTTACCTCAATGAAACGATTTTAGTTTTGTATCCTTGAGGTACATAGTTCAAATCTCCGTTGCAAAATGACTATTAATGCTACTTTAATTAATAAAATTTCCCCTCAACGTTAAAAAATGAACTAATTAATTCTTCTGGCTTATTTTGCAATGGATATTAATATTATACATAAATCTTTTATGATAATAAAAATATTGATGATAGAATATTATTAAAATTAGAATGGACCCCTAAGGTAGACTCTTTGAGTGATGGTGCAACGATATCCCTTCTATGCATCACCGTTTCACCCCTATTTGGGTCGTTTAAGCCCCATCTCCTTCGAGATCCGGCTCTCAAGCTTCCGTCGTTGTTCTCTTTTGGCCGCCACTTGCACAAACAACCACGCACCACTTGCATAAACTTGAGTTTTTTTTTGTCAAGTATCCTAGTGGCTAGAAATTCATCCTTGAGATGAATAAGTGGAAATTTCAGAGTTTAAACCAAAACTCTTGTATATATAATGTGATATCTCTACCATCCAAGTCATGCTCACAAAGACATATTAGAGATTAATCGTGTTATTAGTTGGAAAGAAAAACCGACCAATAACCTGTTGATTCTTATTTGTCCCACTAATCAAGCAATTTTTTTATACCTAAGCAACAACCCCCATGTGCATATCCCTTCATAAGATCAACATAAAAGACAAATGCCCATAAACCTGATTGGTTATGCTTGTTCCCTCAAGTCTAACCTTTTTATAACACAAGGTCGGCTTGTATTATATTAATGCCTTCTAATTTGCCATTTTTCATGTTTTCAAGTATTATATAAGTGCCAAACCACAAACTTCTCTTACAAGTACCTCTACTTTCAAATCTTCCGAAAAGAAAAAAAAAGAAGGTGTTATTGGAGAGATAGAAAAAAGGAACTATGATGAAGTTGAAGTCAAAAAGGTTTTGTAGAAGCATCTCCAAGCTTGGCATTGGAAACAAAGTGGTAGCATCCCCAAATTTTGTAAAGGATTGTAGTGAAATCAAATGGGAACTTAGGCCCGGTGGCATGCTTGTGCAGAAAAGAGAGAGCAACAAAAGTGTTGAGGAGATAATCACAATTAGAGTCTCAACTATGTCAAAGTGGCATGACATTTGTATTGAAGCCACTTCCACTTTTGGTAAGTTCAATCCCACCCCACTACCACTTTCATTTGCAATGACTTTAGATTTGGTTTACAAACCTCAAATTCTTTTTTGGTACAAACAAACCTCTATTGTTTAATCTGGTAGATATAAGCCAAAAAAGTTTTTACTTTCACGCATTATTATAAAACTATAAATTACAAATGATTTTCAAGTGTGTATTTAACAAAATATGTGATCAGTGGTTGAGTTCAAATTGTTAATGAGTTTTAGTTAAAGTCGAATTATCTGGGAGAACTTGAGTTCGAATTCTAACCAAAACAATATATTTGGCCAGAATATTTAAGAATGAATGACAACTTAATGTTGTTCTTTGACTTGTAACCTATGTTTTGTTTAGAAACCCAGTTTTTTATTATTTTTGATCCACTTAAATTAGTTAGTTATGAACCCAAAAAGTCTTACCTTTGTTCATTAGTAATGTACAACTATAAAAATAATTCTCAAGTTTGTGTTTGACAAATTTGTGAATGAATAATATATTTAAACCACTTCATGTAATAGATCAATTCCTACAATACTCTTTTCAAGATTGAACCCAATGGTGGTTGAGTAGTAACTTTATCCCTTAAGGTTGTTTCTCTTCATGTAGTAGTATTTATGAACCAACAAAGCACTATTACTTTTATGCATTATTAGAACTATGAATATAACCCTTGAATATGTTTTTGACAAAATTTGTGAATGAATTTCAGGAGAATTGAAAATGGTTTTGTCCTTGGTAACAAATTTAGAGCCAAGAGAACAAAGGCTTCTCTACAAAGGTAAAGAGAGGGATGACAATGAATTTCTTCACATGATTGGTGTTAGGGACAAAGACAAGGTTCTTCTTCTGGAAGATCCAGCTATCAAGGAAATGAAGCTACTTGGTTTGGAAAGAGGACAATCTATTAACAACCATTGTCCTACAATTTGTGTATAATATGAATTATTTGATCTTGATCGAACAATCGCTAATATCCCAAATGTGTGAATGCTAGATCTGACCGCAGGAAATCCAAATTCATGATACACTCAAGCTAATTTCTCAAACTCAATAATTAGTACTAACAAGAAAATAACAAAGGTGAAGCTAAGTTTAATGTAATAAAATTATGTGTCTTTCTTCACTTTTGTTAATTTAATTTAGAATAAAGCAACTTAATTATTATTATCTAGTGGTTGGATCTTTGTTTGATTTAAAAATGTGTAAGCTAACGCAATACCATGTTATGTTGGAGTTTGCTAGTATATTAATATAGAAGTGTTGATTCCTTTTGTATTGCACAAAATTTTATTTTATTTTTTCAATGATGACTGTTGTGCTGTTATTGAATTATTATTATTATATAAATTCCATGCGTGCACACCAGTGCTTAAAAGGGGAAAATATGTTTCAAAATTTATTTTCCTCTTTTTATAAGATCATTTCAAAAGCTTAAATTGGGTGGCAAAAAATAGTTTAATAGTAGTACGCATGCAGCTCTTACTTGGAAGCAACTTTAATGGAATTCAAGAGAATATTTTTCAGTCATTGGTGATGGACTTAGTATTTGGAAGCTGGATCAAATCGTTAAAGACCATATACAAAACAAAGTTTGTCTTTATAAGACCCTCTATAAATTTTTAAATATATTTATTACTTTTTTTCAAATATATCTCTTATTAACACTAACAATTTGTTTTGCAATATGAAAAAATAAAAATTAACATTAAATACTGGGTCGGCCTAAGGGCCAAGTGGCTCAATCTAAGACTTTAGGCCTCAAAATTTTGGGTCAAGAAAATGCTTAAGAAAAGTTCAATTTGGTTTAAAATATTATAGAAAATTGTTCTTCTCCCAAACAATTTTGTTGATTCCCAACCCAAACTTCCAAAAATAACTCTAGCGTGAGTTAACCCACGTTACAATCCATTCCTGTTTTTCGGCTAACACCAGCAGCTCCACACTTCAAACACACACTACTTTCCCTCTTCACCTCCAAAACACCCAAAAGTGTGATTTTTTGGTGAAAAAGCTTGAGTGCAAATCATTGGAAAACATCAGGAAGCAAGTTTTTACGCTCATCAAACGTCAAAAATCAGGTAATGTATCATCTAACACCTTTACACCTTCTCACAAATAGTGGTGGAATTGCAACATAGATAAGTAGTTGGCATTACCGGACATGTGTCACATTGTTGCAACTTGTTACAATAGAGTTTTTGTTCAGTTGATAAGTTCCGAAAGAGGTATATGTGAGACTTTTTCCCCAATTTGAGGAGCTTCACCACTTAACCTACATGCCCACATCATGTGGCTAGGCTTAATTTCAAACCACTTTATTCATGTTTATATGGAAGAAGGTTTTCCAATATCACCGTCTTGTACGAAGAGGAAGAATCACAAGATTGATGAGGCTGAGAAACAAGAGTTTGTATTTATGCATAGACAAGCCTTGTTCAAAGACCTCATGTATAAGGGGCCGAAACCGCCGAAAAACCAACAAATCATCTCAATTCAATTTATGTGATACTCCCACTCCCGAAAAACCAAAAGGAGAATTTAAAGTAATTGAAGAAGATGAAGATGATTTCCTATCACTAGCTAGTTAGATAGGCTATGATACTTTTTTGTTGGTGTTCATCCTTTTTTTTGTAGATAATACACAGACATAATTTTTTGTGGTCGATTATGTAACACCATTTTTTATGGCCAATATGTAACTAACATTATATAGGTTATATAAATATATGACTTTTTGTGATGGACAAAGTATCAACAATTTTATTCATTATTATTATTTCTCGCATTTTATAAAAATATATGTCTCTAATTATTCAACTATTTATTTTATCTTTCATTTGGTTTTATTCTTATACTTGTTTTTTCATAAACTTTTGTGAAATGAAGCAGGTCTGAAGATACACAAGTTGAAGTTGAAGCTCATGTCCAATACTCCACCTTCAAGAGGACGATTAAGGTTTTTTTAACCTCCACCGACAAGTTGGATGAATTGAAGACGCAACTTAATAGATACTTTTCCATCTTAGTAAAAATCAAAGAACATCTCATGTATTTGTCATTATAAAAATATGTGAGAAATGAAGGTCAAAATAAGATTTTTGTTTTTGTTGTCAAGTAGTCTAATGACTATGCTCATGCATTGTAAGTGAGGAGAAGTTGGGAATTCATTCGAACCCCAACCTCTATATTCCACTGATTATGAAGCTATCAATCGAGCTACATTTACATGACAAGATAATTTATCTTCAATTGAGCTTTTTAAAACTAGATGGTCCTGTTTATTTCATGTAAGTCTTTTTTAATGTATGTCATAAAATCATTTTTAAAAATAATAGAGTAAATTATTCTCCCTTCCCCTCAAAGATGCTTGAATTACACTCCCCTCCTCTCTTATGTTAAAATATACACTTCCCTCCCTTGCAAAGTAAAATTTATACTCCCCTCCCTTATAAGATGCTTGAATTACAACTCTCTCCCTTAATAAATAAATATGCTCTACACTTTAATCTATTTAACATAAATAAATATTTTTATGATCTATTTTAATTTCGAACCACCATTTAAGAAAAAATAATTCATTTCTTTATAATTTAAATGTCAATGATAATTAAACTTAAATATTTTGCTATTGATTTTATAATTTAGAGTATAAAATTAACTTTTAAATAACCCTATTTTATTCTCTTTAGTAATTTTTTACATATTTTAATTTTATTTTGGGTTGTGTCATATTTTATAATAGGGTTTAAAACTACATGTTAATGAAATTGTGAATAAAAAATAGCGAAAAATATGTATTCAATTTTTTATTATATTAAAATAGACCAGTAATACAATTTTTTTCAAAGTGTGTTAGATTATTATTATTTTTGCTAGATTATTAGAAATAAAAAAAAAATATTTAGGGAGTAAATTGTAGATTTTAACATAAGAGAGGAGAGGAATGTAATTCAAGCTTCTCTTAGGGGAAGGGGTGAAACGTTTTCTAATATGTTTTGAATAAGAGAGGAGGGGATTGTATATTTTAACATAAGAGGGAAGGAGAGTGTAATTCAACCATCTTAGAAAGAAGAGGAGTACAATTTAGTCAAAATAATATGACGAAAAAAGTCTTTAGAAACATATTCTACAATAAAACATAATTAAATAGATCATATTAGGTCAACAAGTTCTAACTCAATAAAAGTATAAATAGTACTTTTTTTTCTTCCACTCATTATGTTAGAGGTGTACAAAGTTTCTACCGGTCCAAATCTCTTACACCCAATCAGTTGCTGGTATTTTTTTGTGTTAACTCTCTAGTTCATTAGGAAAGAGAAACCTATTGAGTCCAATTACTGATTTAATCAATGGTTTTTTTTTTACAAAAATAAATGATATTCATTCATTCAAATTGATATAGTACATTGATACAATGAAAATTTGCTAAAAACAAAAATGATGAATCTATGAACAAACTCACAACATCCATGTTAATAGCATAAAACGACAAAGTACTAAAGCCTACACATATGACTATATTTAAGTTTCCGGAATACCCATGTCTCCGGGTCTATAACGTTGACGACTCCAAAGTCATTGATTTGATCCGCACTAGATCGAAGCTGATCTGACAATCTGAACTGAACAAATACCTGAACAAAGCAAGAAAGACAAACAACGTCGCACAAAGAAGACGAACAAAACAACGTCGCACTAAGACGACGAAATCACGAAAGAAAAAACAAAAAAGATGTGAAACTCACTTATTTCAATAAAAGGCAAATAAAAAAAACAAGTTAGAGAGGTGATTTTGGATCAAAAATTGACCCTGAATCAAATGTTGTATATATATTATTGATAGATGCTGATATATATAACATAATAATTTAAATTGAAAATTTAACAAGAGGTTCCACTTTGCTTTTAAAACACGTTTGTGCAGAAAATATTGACAAATTAATAAACAAATTGATTTCTTCTGATGCCTTCTTGTTGGTTTATTCAGTTATTTATTTTTCATTGATATGATAAGAGATGTTCATTGCAAAATTCCTTTTAAAAATCATATGAAAAGAATATTATTTTAAAAGCTTATTGATGAACTAGAATAAGAATAAAATCATTAGTAGATTCATGTATGATATCATAATTTGAAACAGGTCACTTGCCTATTGTCAATTAGGAAGAAACGATAAGAAGCAAAATAATTGTTATTTGGAAGAAGAAATCCACAAAATCAACATAGGATATGTAATTCCCTAATAAAAAAAACATAGGATATGTAATTATTTAGGCATCATGCGAGGGGCATATATCAACAAGGAGCAAATCTTTGTGGGACACATGAAGGATCAAACATTAGTTGCATCTATCTATGTAAATTGCATCTGACAACCGTTGGAGAGATTGCATGGCTTCATTGTTCCTAAAACGTGGAAGTGGAACCTATTATCATTTTGGCAAAATTAAATATACTTTTGTTTAAATTGTTTGATTGTAGTAGAAAAGTATTATAAGGTATTTTTTTGTCTTACATAGATTCTAGGTCTCGTTATCCACACAATTACCCTTTTTATAATTATCGTGCTCGTTGTTTAGTTGAATGCATGGATTTAACGTGGAGGTTATTTTTTTTATTCTTTTTTTAACAGCAAACAAGAGAATTTAACGTGAAGTAGTGTTCTTGTAAAAAAAAAAGTGAAGTAGTGTTACTTCTCCAATGTGTATCTATTCCCATTTTAGGTTTAGGGTTTGCGGAATTGGATAAAATCGCTACGGTGCAAACAAATAAAAAACGTTGGATGACTAATGCTAGTAGCTATTCCCACTTTGATTTCATTTCTATAGTTTTTAAATTGATTTTATCCTAATGATATTTGTACAATCATTTTGTAATAACTTTTGGGATAATTCTCTTTCTCATACTTTCATCGATTATTAATTCAGTGATGGAATCAATTCCAATCTTCTCTCAAAATGCTTACTAAGGTTTGGAAGAAGTGCAAATCTAAAGACAATTCTAGTGTTCGTGCGTGTGAACTGGAAAAAATAATGGGTGGAGTGGGAGGCTATTTGTACACCAAAGGGCGAGGGGGTTGGGAACTAAATATTTGAAAGTTTTCAACTTAGCGCAAAATATGGAGGAGAGATCAATTATCCCATAAATATTTTCTCTAGAGTTAAATTTAAATATCTACCTATTTGGTGAAAGGATTTGTGTTCAATTGAGAAGGGGTTGGAGAATGATCAAGATTGGTTCTTGGAGTATGCGAAGGAAAGTTTAAGCAACAGGGAATTAGCATTTTTTTTGGCATGATATATGGCTAGAATGGAAGCCTCTTTCTTCTTCTTTACGAAGATTATTTGCGTTGTCTCTTCAAAAGAATAACTTGGTGAGCCAAATGGGTCGGTGGGTGGACGGGTGATGACATTGTGAGCTTTTGAGTAAAGGAGGGTTTTGTTTGGGAGGCAAAAACGAGCATCGAAAGAACTAAGGGGTCTTTTTTTTATATGTAATTTGCTAATCAAACTAGGTATTCGAACCGTCAAATCTATTCATCATAAAATCCTTATATGTGGCCTTGAGTGGTAAAATTCATTCTCCTTCCCACTTGAATGTGTCTAGTCGAAGGGGCTTGCGAGGTATTTGGACTAACTTTGCCCTTCAAAAGGTTCAAACATTCTCTTGGCAATTAATCCTTGTTTGACTCCCTACTCACGACAACTTAAATAGAAGGGGAGTGTTGAGGGATGAAGATATTTTGAATTGTGTGTGGTGGCCAAGGAAGTCAAAGGTGGAGGACCATTTAAAAAGTTCCCATTCTTTTTTTTTTTCAAAAGGAGGAAAGTTACTCTTTACATATATATCCACCGAACGACATCAACTGTCGTTCGACACTTTATTGATTAGTTGAGATATTTTTTAAATCGGTTCACTCGATTTAAAAAATTTGTCTCTTCAACTTTTTTGGGTGCCTAAAGTGGAACTTCCAAGAGGGTGACAGATGCAACTTCTCACGATTCTAGCTTAATGTGCCAGTGTAGGTTTGGCACATATAGTACCTGGAATTAACTGCAGTTTCTTATGAATACTTGGTAAAAAATAATCTTGTACATTCTGATTTGATATTCCGTAATAAAAACCAATAATATATTGTAGAGAACTTTATGATCTAATCAGTTATAAAAATCTGAATTGACATTTATGAAAATGAAAAAGAACATTTGATATGAACATTTTTTGTTTCTTAACAATAATTTGATATGAATCTAATGATCTTATAATGTCGGTATGTACACAATTTGTTACAATTTCATGGCAGGTGCATCCATAAGGAACATAACATGTGAAAATATGGTATGATATAACATGGATTTAACGATAACTTTAAAATGAACAATATCTGACGTTTGATTTAAGAAAGTGGACACAAGTCTAGTCAATTCCAACAAGGGTTCAATTGTCCTACACTATAACAGGACACATCTAAATTTGTTACTTTCATCTTTGTATCTAACAACAACGATTAAATCTTATCTCATTAATTGATGTCGGTTTGATGAATTAAATTACACAATAACGTTCTATCATAAACCATCTTTAAATCTAACTTATTAATATTTAAGTATTTTATAATAATTTTTCTTATAGTCTTTTTAGGTTTTCTCCTATCTCTTCTGATTTTCATTTTGTATATATATCATACTATTTTAAGTTTTTAAAATTCAAGTTATGGAAGTGGATTGACGAGCTAAAATAATGAGTTTATGTATGGATCAAGTACGACGTAAACAAATATATTAGTGACAATCTTAAAAAAATTAATATATACTCCATTTGCAATGAATGACTAAAAACGTTACAACACATAAAGCTAGTCAAGTTTTACTTTTATTTTAGAGCAGAATATATGATTTTGTTTTTTTTTTTTATAATTGAGATCCGAAGAATATTAACTATTTCCTTCGCCCCTTATTATATAACGTAGTAAAAGTGTGGGTATGAAAAAAATCATTGAAGTAATAAATTTGTGTGAAATGTGAGTTATTTTATACATTTATCTCTATAATCATTAATATTATAAGAGACCTTCAAAAAAAATTAATATTATAAGAGAGAATGTTTTTACGTTTTTTTAATGGTAAACTAAATAGAGACATTTTTGTAAGAAAAAATCATTAGTGGATGTTGAATTTTTTAAAAAAAGTTTTATATTTAGGAATAAATAATTATTTGCAAACTGTCTTGTAATTAATGACGAAAGGAGTGATAAGTTAAGTAAACCATCAAATTAGTCTCTAAGTTTGTAAAACATTCTTTAATAGACCTTTATGATTACAAGTATTTTAAAAAGGTCATCAACTCTTATCAAATCTGACTCATTAATTATTCTTAGACTATACTAGGGATTAAATTGATGGTTAGTGGTTAAATGTAAGAATCATATTGATAATAAATTGTTAAATGTAAGGGACTAGATGATATTCTTTGTGTCCATATTTTCGGCATATTTTTTTACCAGATAAATGGTAGAGATACACTTTTTCTAACATTATCTCAAACACTCATTTTTTCTTTTGGATCCCATGTGAGTCTCGCCATTTTATGTGAGACCCATTTCTAAAATTTGATATTCATATAAATTTCACTTAAAAAGAGTACGAGTGTTGAAAAAATAGTGTCAATAACACTCATATTTTTACTAATATAATAACAAATCTTAGTATATACCAATGCTTAATTTGTCTTAATGAGTAGTTTCATTCTCCCTTTGTCCCTATATCTAAGCACCTATTTGACTCTGTTTTTGTCCCTAAATGTAAATCATTTTTCAAATGACTAGATACATTTATTATTTTTTTTCTAAACATACCCTAATTAATACTACTAACTTATCTTGAAATATGAATAATCAAATTTAATACACATAAAAGCAAAGGACAATTTGGTAATATTAACACACAAAACAGACAGATTAATTACACTGACAATTTTTCTTAAAAAATGTGAAAAAAGCAAAGGGAGTTTACATACAAGGACATAGGCAGTATATAAACTTTTTCGGCTTAAATGCAGT
>Ga0315914_1009824_pt1 | contig 12150 bp, 6 predicted proteins | sample MpolenodulesMG_FD_203920 | JGI IMG/M metagenome (GOLD analysis project Ga0315914, IMG submission 203920) | Medicago polymorpha root nodule microbial communities from Los Angeles, California, United States - elongated nodules | ecosystem: Host-associated > Plants > Roots > Nodule | place: USA... | reverse complement strand
TGAAGTCAGAATATTAACTTAACACTTCCAAGTAAACTACTTGAGAATTGTTTTTAAGTTTCAGGATAATTTTTAAAGGGTCACAATTCAAACCCCCCCTTCCTTGTGACTATTTTATCTACTTCACTCTCAAGGTCTCATGTTTGATTCCCTCTGCTGCCAATTTCGGTCGGCAAGTCCAACGAAGCTTTGCTTTGGCTTTAAATGGGACTCTGCAAGTGGGCGATGTGATTGATCCCTTTGACTTAGTTGGTTCTAGTGCACCATTTTAATTCTCCTTAAAATTAATTAATATGCTAAAAAAGGAAACAAGCAAATTATCGTCTTAAAAGTTCACTTTCCTTTTCTAACATTGTTTAGCGATGACTAAATGACGTCACGAAGTATGTACTTTATGCGAGATGAATTCTCACATAGAAACAATATTTTCTCGATACACAAGACGAATTTAACACCTATGATCGAACCACCAACCACATTAACTATCCTTATTTTTTGAATCTGAGTTAAGTAGAACTAATGCCAGTTGAGTTTCCTGGTCTTCTGTTTTTACCACCACTAGTTCTTTTTTCTGTTGTTCCTTCTCAGTTCTCACCTACTTGTGCTTCTCCATCTTGTAATTGCTGCACCACATGCTGCTTTAAGTATCTGAGTAGTACCAGCAACATAAAAGCTGCCAACAAAAATGATATCATAAGAATCAACTATGACAAAGTTTTTTTTTTTTTTTGAGTAAAACTATGACAAAGGTTTTAAAATCCATATATTGCTAATATATCTGTCCATAAATAGATAACTCCTAGGATTTTAAGATTCACAGTAGCAGTAACCCCTGTGTTGCAACATGAGTCTAAAAAGAACCAGCTTAGAATTGTAAGCTATAAAACATGAACTCCGACTAAACACGGACACGAACACGTGGACATTGCTAATGTAAAAAACATAGGACCATCGACGAAGCTAGCATAAATTTTATGCAGGGGCCAAATTTAAAGAAAAAATAAAATATTTTTAAAATCAACATATTAAATTTAAAGAAAAATTTAATTTTAGTCCAATAAATTATAACTTTTTAAGTTTAGTCACTACATAAAAAATTATTCAATTTTTGCCTAAACAATGAGTGTTTTTGGTCATTTAATCTTGATAATAGGAAATTAAGGACTAAAATTAAATAAAATATTAGGAACTTAACTTAAAAATCGAGAGTGTTCTATAGACTAAAACCAAATTGAACCCTAAATTTAACTAATATGTTAGAAAAAAACCAATAATTTTTACTTACATGAAATGTAAATTAAAGCAATAACAAAGCAAATAAAAATTGACAATAACTATTTAGAAAAGTTGGGCACAACATGTTTCAAAATGTTAATTTTATTCATAATTGATTGTATACTAAATAGACTAATAATGTCTTTTTCAATGTAAACAAATAAGTTACTTGCAAAAAAAACTTACTATATGTTTAATTTGTTTATGCTATTGTTATTACAATTTTTATTCTTACAAAAGTTTTCTCCATATTTGTTATTGAGACGGAAAGTGTTAAACTAATACAAATAAATCTATGAGTCTCCGTAGTAATTTGTTTACTTTCTTTTTTATGCTAATTTTTAACAAATGCATATTTTTGGGGTAGCTAAATATTTTTTATTTGAGGTAGCTAAATATAAAAACATACCAACCTATTCAAGATTTTTTTTTTTTTGGGTAGCCATGGCTACCTCTTGCCAATGAAGGGAACCGCCTCTGCATAGGACATTGACACCGCTATCTATATATTAATTTATTTATAAAATATATGAATTGAGAATCAAAATACATACATATACATCTATCTTAAGCAATGTATTTCATTAAAAAAGTTTTATAAGAAGCTATAATAATATTTGAAATTTATTTATCCATCTACTACAAAGTGTTATATAGGTGTCGGACACCAGTCCAAAGAGTGTCGAAGTAGAAAAGAAAATAACTTATTTAGGACATTTGTCTGACACGTGTCGTACGAGTGTCATAGTAATGTCGGACATCGCGACACACCTAATCTTAGAGGTGTCTGTGCTTGATAGATGGTAAGGAAAGGCATTGCTGAATAAATTTCAACACATTACAGTTGAAGGCCGTTTTTTTATATAAACTAGATACAAGATTAACTTTTTATGTAGTGATAATATAACAGCAAAACATGTAAGAAACTGTATCTGCATATAAATTGAGGAATAAGATACCTAGCAAACATCGAAAAATTGAACATAAATTTGTGCAGGAGTGATTTGTTAAGGTGACAGAACAAACCACAGTTATCTTTCCACTTGATCAAAAATTACTAAGACATTATGCAGAAGGCTGTGAATTAGTATAAATGATCTGAACTTATTATGCTATAATAACTACTTATGCAAAAAAAAGTACCGACAACATTAATTGATCTTCTTGTGAGTGCAAGCACACCATGTATTCAACAACAATAGTTTCAAACCCTCAGCTGCATATAACACAAGCTTTCAACTATTAAGCACAAAAAAGTGTATATATAGATACCTACAAAAGTTTCAACAACACTACTAAAAAAACAAAAATTAGTGAGGGATATTTAGTGAGGGAAAACGTGAAATCCCTCTCTAATTCCGTCACTAAACATTGCGACCAAGGAATTTATGAGGAATTTCATTTTTTCCGTCACTAATTTCCCTCGCTAATTTTTCTTTTTCTAGTAGTGCAAGTTAGTGTGAATATGAGAGAAAGTAAAAACATAATATGAATGTGATAGAGAAAGTTATTAAAAATGGTTGTTCAAATATTATTTCTCTATGGATAATTTTCATTTGGTGGCCAAGAAAAATAACTCTGAATTTCTTTGACTCTCCTATTCTTTCGGACAACCAAGAATCTCCTTCAACGTAATCAATAATAGGTCGTTTTCTTTACACATTTAGACTCTATGTTTAATTTGTATAGTTGCTAAAATTTCACGAATGCCTAATTATAAAGTAAAAAAAGTACTATTTAAACGCATGCATCCTCCTAAAGAAAATTAAGTTGTGATCGATAAATTAAATCATCACCTACTTCATATTTAATTACGATTATGGCAATGACAAAGACAACGTTGGTTGTGTTCCTTAGTGCTCTTTTGATTTGCACACTTTTTACTCAAGATGTTGAGGCTGTCAATATTATCGGTAATCCTGCAATGCAAAGAGACACTATCCCATGCAGCAGAAGAAATCCAGGCAGCTGCAAACCGGTTCCGGCAAACACATATCAGAGAGGCTGTGAGACAGAAGAAAGGTGCGCCCGTGGAAGGACACTGGGGGCGAAGTAGACGACGACGGGATTTATTGTTGTTACAGAAAAACTATGGCTCTGTTTGGCAAAGCACTTCAATTAGCTTATAGCTTATAGTGGATAGCTTATAAATTCTGACAAAAAAAATCTTGTTTGGTATCACCCTTTTCACCACCAGTTTTTTTTGTTATACGGGTTTATAAGCTTATTTTTCAGACGCTATTTCAAGTGGCGTTTGAGCTTATAGCTTATTGTTTTTTCTTCCGTTTTTACCCTTTATATTTTATTATAAAATTAAATAGTGATGTATATATTAAATGCATATACTCACAAAATGCAGTATACGAACGATTGTCTAATTTATAGTATATATGAACAATTGTTGGAGGTACACAAATACCTGGTTAATATAATTGTTAAATTTGTTAAAAAAAACATGATTGTTATTATCATCTTAATTTTGGATTAATATAATTGTTGTTAAGATAAACACTCGAACAATATTTTTCTTTTTCATATGACTGGTTTGATTAAAACAAATGCATAATGATCCAAGATGATAATTGAAAACAGTAGAGTAAATATAAAATTTTATGGCTTAATAGTAGCGTAAATTTTATGGCGTAAAAATGATAATTGTTCTTGTCTTCGTAGATATTAGAATGATAAAAAAAATGTCCTTTTGTTCTTAAAAAAATATCTTTTTATGTCATTTTACATTTATCAACTATTGAACCGTTAATTTTACCAAACACTTCAATTAGCTTATCAGTTATAAGCTATCAGCTAACTTACCAGTTATCTGCTATTTTTACCAAACAAAACCTATATGTACTTTGCCATGCGTAACTAAGATTAGGCTCCTCTCTAATGTAAACATTCATCTATATAACCATTCTTATTTGAGAGCTGCTATATGCAGCGAAGTTTATTGTCTGAGAGCATCACGATAACAATTTAACCAATAAAAATGCAGCTTTTCCACAATACATGGAAGTCAGTGGGAAGTTCTTTTCAATTTTACACAATACACGTCATTCTTGAAACGCTCGGGACACATATATTCGCTAGATTTAGTATTTTTCTTCTTTTATTATATTTTAAGAGCCATGTTAAAGAATGCGCACTAGTTAACATGACTTTCTCAATTGTATTTTTTCAAATGCCATATAACATCTTGTTGGAAATGAAGCCTTCAAAAGCACTCTACATATAACCAATTTAAATTCTTACCCAACAATACTATTCTTGATCTACTCTAGAACAACATACATGCATAAAACTTGAAAATTAATGATGACACATCATATAAGACTGAAAAACACCAGTAAAAGACATCAATACTCCCGCGGCAGTTAACCGTCGCTGTTTCTATCGGCTGTTAACTGCCGATGCGTCCTGAACATATGCAGAACAGAAACTCAATTTTCCAGTTTCTTCATTCTTCAAAAAATTCCCAAAACTTATCCAATTCCTTCAATTCGATTTTGGAGCAAAATCAAGTGAATCATCTCCATTTAATCAAAAGTAAGTACCTTGACTCATTTTTAATCATAATGTTAGTTTGTGTAGGTTTTTTTTATATTTTAAATTGAGTAGTTTTCACGTGGTTAGGGTTTATGAATGAATTGACAATTTGAACATTGCATGTTTAGTTTATGAATTGATAAATGAATGTAGTTGTTGCCTATGCTGTTTAAATGATGTTTAATGATAATGTGGTTTTGAATGGTGCCAAATGAACACAATTTGAATATGTTCGATACTTTGCACACAAAGTGTTTGATAAAATGCCCCCATGACAATTATATTGATTATTTAGTTAGCTTAGGTTATGAAAATTATGGAAATGACGTTAATTGTAGTTTGATAAAGTGTATATTGATTATTGATTATTGATTATTTAGTTAGTTTAGGTTATGAGAATTATATTGAATGATGTTTAGGTTATGATGAAAATGATGCACACAACTTATATTGAATGATGTTTAAGTTATGATAAAAATGATGCACACAATTTATATTGAATGATGTTTAGGTTATGATGGAAATGATGCACACAAATGAACGATGTTTAGTTTATAGTTTACGTATAACTTGAATGATGTTAACTTTTTGAATTTTTGTGTAGATATGTCTAATCTGAATCAGGGGCAGCAAATTGATCCATCAAAGCTTATTAGTGGTAGACGTCCTATGACACAAAGCCACCGGCGGCAGAGGCAAAGCACACATATACCGAAGAGGGGAAGAGGAAGAGGTAAAGGGATGGCGGATGGTGAAGGGAGTTCTCAGGCTACCCAGCCTGCAGAGTCACAGGTGGTTGACCCGACCCAGGTGGAGTACCTGAATTATCAGGATGAGATGCACCACGATGTCATTGATGGTGGGTATGACGACCAACATATTCTGGACGATGTTGTGCCTGTGTTGGACCAGGATGACATTGCAGAAGCGACAACCCTATCGACGTTACCTAATCAGGCTCCCTTTCCTGGAGGACCGGAAGATACATCTTTGTTGGTCTCTTATGCTAACCATGTTACCTTGCCTCTTTGGTACAATTCAAATAACGTAAGTGTTATTTTTAATTTAAAATTATCATATGCTGCACAATTTAAATATTTTAATTTTTTTTAATGTGTTTTTGTTTAAATATTATACCAACTTTTATATGTATTTTTTAATTATCTAAGTTCTTATTAAATATTATATCAACTTTTAATTATTTTCTTTATGTTTTAAATTGGTGCGCGAAATTTAATTTTAAAATGTCGCGCGTAATATAAATTGAAATTACACGGTGTGCCAATTTAAATGTTTTAATTTTTTATGTATTTTTTTAATTTTTAAATGTGTTATGTCTTAAATTCGAAATACGTGCGCCAATTTAAATTCGTGATTTTTATTTTTAAATGTGTTATGTTTTATTTTATTTTTTCATTTAAATGTTTACGTTGTTTATGTTGTTTAAAATATGTTTGTTTTTATTATTTCAGGTTCGCAAGGTGCGAGTAGTAAAATCCATTAATCATGGGGCTAAGATTTTGAATCTTCGACGTCCACCGAATAATCCGAATTGGTTTTATGGTCTGCTTAGGGATAGTGGGCTACATGATTTGGTTTACATGGGCTATGACACTGTGCCTCATGCTTGGTTCATGACTTTATGCAAGAGGTTTAAAGGAATGGCAGTTACTTTGGGGGAGATGACAGTTACTTTGGATGATGTCGCGTGTCTTTTGCATATTCCGATTGAAGGACGAATGTTGAGCCATCCAAAGATGTCTCGGACTGATGGAGCGGTGAAATGGTGAGACACTTAGGTGTGTCGCAAGTGGATGCAATGAAAAATTGCAATGAAGAGTACAATGGTTGCATTAGTTACAAGTTGTTGAGGGAGTATTATGAGGGCTACCTCGATTCTGCCACCAGATTGGCAGATCCAGAGAAATATCCAGGGAATCCATAGGAGCTGGAGAGGGTTAGGAATTTTTGTGTGAAGTGTTACCTCCCGTATCTGGTTGGATGCTTGTTGTTTGGTGATAAACGCAACAAACGCATCGAGTTGGTCTATCTGACGACCATGGAGGACGGCTACGCGGGGATGCGAAATTATTCTTGGGGAGGGATAACATTGGCATACCTATACCACTGTCTAGACGAGGCCTCTTTGCTTGGAGACTGCTCTTGGGGGGAAGCGTGACACTGCTCACTGTAAGAAATTGTCGCATCTGAACCCGAACTTTATTTTTTTTCTTTTATTTTTCGTGCGTAATAACTTATAAATGTGATTTGTTTGGTTTGTGCAGGGATGGTTTTTGGCCCATTTTTCTGGCCTTTACAGTGTTGATCCAAATCCCAACTATATGGAAAACTATCCGGTTGCGGTGAAGTGGACGTTACAGAAGGGCCATGGAGAGAGGTGATGTATCGCTCATTGCTCGATCGTATTCAGTTTGATGACGTTACCTGGAGGCCGTACAAAGAGCTTAGGGAGATCAAAGGTTTTAAGGAGATTTTCTGGTATTCAGACTGGGTTATGTGCGGTGTTGTTAGGGTGTATCGTCACTTGCCTGAGAGAGTTAGGCGGCAGTACGGATACGTCTAGAACATCCCTTGACATCCAACGGATGTTGTTGAGCTGCGACCGGATTACATTGTGCAGGCATTCATTGACTTCCGCACTCACACGATTAAAGAGCTCGATTGGGGTGAGCCAGCAGGACAAGAGACATGGTGGATGGAGGATGGCTATGTACGGTGGTACACTAGGGTGTCTCACCCTCTGATTTTGACACTTCTTCCAGAAGATCTTCCGAGGCCGGCTAATGAGGAGCAAATCATTGCACATCAGTGGAGCAGTACGAGGCGAGAGGCTCGCCTGATACTTATGACGTGGTTATTGGCGATGTTTCCTATGCTGATGAGCAGATGGGTCAGGAGGTGATGAGCCCTGAGCAATGGTTTGAGGCCATGCGCCATGTTAGGGACCAGATTGCACCGATTTTGACAGGAGGCGAGGCCGAAGGCCGAGAAGGCGGCAACAGTAGCAGGAGCAGGAGTAGGATTACTTGTAGTTGTTGTTTAGGACTTGTTTTTTTACTTTTTGTATTTTGATGACATTGGTTCGTATGTTTGTATTTTGATGAATTTATGGTTCGTTGGGATATCTTACTTTCTTTAATGGTAAAAATGTTGGTTTAATTAAGTTGTGAATTTGCGCCAATTTTGTTTTGTGACTTGAACCATTGTGTGTAATAAAACATGTCAATAGGTTGTGTTTTCTGTAGGGCTGGCAATGAACCGAACCAACTCGAAGATAGTTCGGAGCTCGATTCGACAATTATCTCGTTGAACTTGGTTCATGAAACAAACGAGTTGAACTTGAGCTGAAAATTAAGTTCGTTAAATAAATGAGCTAAACTTGAACTGTATATAGTTCGACTCGGTTGGTTCATAAGTTGACTCGATAATTTATATATATATTAGCTTAATAAAAATTAATAAAGTATAAGCTTAAATATTAAAAGATAAAACATATGATTTATTGCAAACTTCCTATGATATTTATGTACTTGTTTTTTGAGGAATTATTTCTTCTTTTTTTTTTATCAAAGAGAGGAGGGGGAATTATTTCTAATTTAATTAACAATTAACAATAATTAATATAAAAGAGAGAAAGAATATCACCACACAACAACAAAAAAGCGAAAGAAACAAAAACAAGCAAATATGTAAAATTTTAACTAAACATATGTGCTAAAATTTGTCCCACATCGTAGAGTTTAATCTATACTATATATATATAAATATAAAGAAAACTACCCCTTTCAGCATATTTTTTGGTTGGACTTTTCTTTTCAAAAATACCCTTAATTTTAAATACAAATAGTTCATTATAAAATAACACGTGGATTAATAATCCATGTCACTAATCGTCCCCGTTAACCTCTTTTACCTCCTTTAAAGAAAGATAAGACTCATAAAAAAGTAGCACAAAACAAAAACTCATGTTACTTATTTATCAGCCGTTTTTATGTTGTACATCTGTGTTGTTCCCCTCAATACAACCGACAAAGATTGCCAAATATTTTCCTATCTCTTCCACAAAAAACAGTATTTCCATATTATTTTATTATTTCATTAATGTAAGCTACTCTTCCTTATCCTTTGATCAATTGTAATAAACTTGAACAAAATATAATGATAAAAACTGGACTTTAAATCCTCTAAAAAAATATTAGTAACAAACGTGGGCAAAATATAATGTTAAATATTGGACTTTAATCCTCTAAAAAAAGATTAGTAACAAACGTGAGCAAACAATATTGTTAAAAATTGGACTTTAAATCCTCTAAAAAAAATATTAGTAATAAACGTGAGCAAAAAATAATGTTAAAGATTGGACTTTAAATCCTCTAAAAAAAGATTAGTAACAAACGTGAGCAAAAAATAATGTTAAATATTAGACTTTAAATCCTCTGAAAAAAAGTATTAGTAACAAACGTGAGCAAAAAATAATGTTAAGTATTAGACTTTAAATCCTTTGAAAAAAAGTATTAGTAACAAATGTGAGCAAAATATAATGTTAAAGATTGAACTTTAAATCCTCTGGAAAAAAAATTAGTAACAAATGTGAGTAAAAATTAATATTAAAGGGCAGACTGCCAAGTTTCCTGTGAAGCCAAATGGTTGTAAGGTCATACTTCACCTTTGAGGTACACAGTTCGAGTCTGGCACCAAGAGAAAGACCATTCCTAATTCCTAATGTCGGAATCTATCTTCCATGACATGTTTTCAACCATGGTCAATTATATGTAGCTTTATCAAGAGGAGTTTCTCAAAATTCAACAAAACTTCTCATTAAAGAAGGGAAAATAGAAGGAGAAGATTGAGACTTTACGAAAAATGTAGTTTTTAAAGATATTCTTTTATCGTAATCATAGCAATGTTTCTTTTACATAACATGTCATTTATACATTTATGTTATTATGTTACTAATTACTATTAGAATAAACAATAAAAGATCATTATTTTATCTTTATTTTATATGCAGGCAAACTAAAATATGTTAAGTTCATAAATAATTGTTATATGCCTTGACAATATTTTGTTTATAAATCGATATATCAATAATTTTCATTAATATTTAAAAATTTAAAATTTTTAATCAAAATTATACAAACAAACATAATAAAATAATCACATGCATTAACGCAGTAGAAAGAGCGGACAGACGGGCACGATTCCGCCGGTAACAACATAGTGGAGGAGCAGTTATAAAAGAGCAGTGCATTTGTCCATCAATATGGACTGCGCTACAGTTGTCTTAGCTTTTAAGCAGTACAACTACTTTTTTCCTTAGTAGTTTTAAGACAAAAATGGTCGTTAGTTTTATTTTAGTTTAATTTTTGTGAATAAATTAAAAGGTCAATACATATAATTTTACCAAAAACAAAAAAAACTTTTGAATTTTGTTACTCGAACAACGAGTTGAATCTAATGAGTCGAACTAAGTTGTTCGTGAACTTTAAACGAGCCGAACTCGAGTTAAATTAAAGGTTCGTTTCAAACTCGAGCCGAGTTTCGAGCTGAACCAATTCTTATCGAGTCGAGTCGAGCTCAGACAAGTTTGACTCGACTCATTTCCAGCCCTACTTTTGTGTTTTAAACACATGACAAGATCAGAAAATGAAGCTTCTGCCTCTGCATTGGCATCAGGACGCATCAACAATTAACTCCCGAGGAAAAAGGGAACCGTCGGCAGTTAACTGCCGAGGAATACTGAAATCGTCGGCAGTTAACTGCGAGGTGTATTACAGTCTTTTATATGTGTGTTTCAACCTTCTTATATGTGTGAACAACAATTTTCATAAAACTTTGAGACGAGTTCACACAAAAAATGAGGACATGTGTCACATGTGTGTGGGGGGTTAAAAAGGTGTGTATCCAATATTTAAAATTTTGGTTCCTCACTCACTTTATGTTTCATCCCTCCTCTCCGTTTAGGGATGAAAACACCCATTGAATATCTGCAAAAAAAAAGTATCCGCACAACATGTATGATAAAAGTATGCATTATAATTACAATGTGTACATCAAACTAAGGAAATCAATGGAAGATAAACTATCTTAGTTTTGAAAATATGCATTATAATTTTCTTCTATTGCTATTTTCTTTTGAAATCAATGTCTTTTTTTTTTTTTTTTTTAAATCGGATATACTCGACATACAACTACAAAGACTAATCTCTCGAACTAATAAAACCATGATGATTGGCAAAATCTCGTCAAAAGATATTTAATACTCTTGCATTTATAAGGTTGGGATCGAACCCAATAATTCATGACCTCTAGTTTAGTTGGAATAAATCACTTACCATCTCATCCAAATGCTCTTATGGGACAAGTCTGGTTTTCTTATTATTATTAAAATTGATTACATTAGCAAATTTTGTTCTTTTTAAATTTAATCCTACATTTTAATTCTAATTATTTATATGTGTCTCAATTTTATCCTTCATTAAACTTCAGTTTAAATTATAGAGTACTAAACTCAACATAACTTTTTTATCAATATATAATTGCTGATGAATGTTGATTTAGTTGGTAATTAGATGACTAATGCGCAACGCTGTGGATTTAATTCGCGATATCGATGTGAGAATATTTTTAGTGGATGATCCGTAAATACCAAAAAATAGATATCTTCACTGTGGAACAGTCCTAGTTTGCTCACTTTTTGCCCAACATGCTGAAGCCATTAAATTTCTTGGTTATGGGGCAATGTTACGTGACAATAATCTGGACGCAGCAAATTACATCCTGAAAACTGCCAAGAGCAAGAAGTTAACAAATATACAAGAGGATGCGAGAAAACATTACGTTGTCGCGGCCATTGATATAGGAAGAGGAGGAAGCTAATTAATCTATGCATTAAAGGTTTTTTTGTATTATTATCGAAGTGTTTCTTGCCCATCCTCAACATTTATTTATTTTTAGAGAAATCCTCCACATCTTTTGGATGGTGTTTTTAATATGTTTTTATTATATAATCAGTATGATTTAGAACACGCAACAAATTTATAATATAAGATAAGGGGTGATTCTAAGGTAAGGGAGCAATTAAGTCCCTCACCGGTGTACCATCTATAATATACCATTAGATCTTTAAAAATGATTTAAGGGTCTAGATTTTATTAAAAAAATAAAAGTAACATATATGCCTTATTCCACCCAATTCCTCTCCTAGTTGGTTTCTTCCACAAAAGGTGCTAACCACATAAGTTATACATGAAGATAGTGGTCTGTTGCCAAACACAAAACACCAGGATGATCACGTTTATGATGTTC
>Ga0315914_1009822_pt1 | contig 12153 bp, 9 predicted proteins | sample MpolenodulesMG_FD_203920 | JGI IMG/M metagenome (GOLD analysis project Ga0315914, IMG submission 203920) | Medicago polymorpha root nodule microbial communities from Los Angeles, California, United States - elongated nodules | ecosystem: Host-associated > Plants > Roots > Nodule | place: USA... | reverse complement strand
AGCATTAGATCCTTAAAAAAAAAACTAGCATTACATCTCTCACGGGTGCATGACCCATTCACATCATGCACCGTAGACGGAGCCATATAACATATTGCTCAACAAGAAAGCAGGTTAAACAGACCGATCTAACATATTGATCTATTTGTTATATTGTATATGGGAGTTGGGTATGCTCCATTTAATGGATGTTTCATTTAGTCCATTTATGGTATGGAGGCAAGACATGCGGCAATTAAACATCCAAAGATTAAATCTCTTAACAACAAAAAAATTCAATGTTTAATATTTGAAATTAAAAAAAATGAACATTTGTTTAATAAAACAGATTCCTTCCTCTTCCATCTTTATCAACACCATCGTCCCTCTTCCCCTTCTTCACTTTCTGCCTCCTTCACCATCGTTGATATCTCAAACTCGATTCTTTGATTGATTGCAGCACCTCTCATCTCCACTCCAAAATTAGTTTTATGTTCTCCCAAATTGTTGATTTCTCTCAAACCTATCACTGTCTTGTAGTTTTAAAATTCTCAGACCCAAATCTCAATTTATCCTGGGTCCTATTTCACCGCAATCAATTCTCATTGCATCTTGAGAATTTCTCAATTGAGTATCTCATTGTCAAAATCAAGTATCTCATTATTAAACCAAATTGTAACAAATATATAAAAATTGAGTATCTCACTTTCAATCGGCGACGACGAAGGAGGGAAACGGCGGAGAGGGACGATGGTACAAATAAAGATGAAAAAGGATGGGACTTGTTTGAGAGGAAGTGGGACACACATTTTTTTAATTTAACATCTCAATTCGAAGAAATTTGTTTGCCACGTGTAAATGGACTAAATGGAGGTGTTAGGTAAATGAAGCATGCATAAACTCGTATATGGAGAAGGTTGAAAATCAACATAAAAAGAAGAGATAAAGGGGAGGAATAGGAATTGGAAATTAGATGGCAAGTCAAGTCAATGGGTCAGCCATCGATCCGAAAATATTGTGTAAAAACAAGAGTCACGTGTTGACCCAAATAGACATAATGAAATTGAATAATAACGATTCTATCCCAGTTTTCACCATAAAGAATTAGTTCCTTTCGTTTCACAATTTCATTCTCTTAATTCTCTTTCTGATTCCATCGTTAATCAGAAGAAACAAGAGAATCATCATCCATTTGTTGATGGAGAGACCAGGACCAGAGGGTGAAGGGTATTGCTGGAACGGAATGGCGAGCTGGATAGGGATGAATCTTGCAACAGCCTTCTTTGCATCTTTGGAACGGTGTTCTTGCATCAATCTCTCCACCTCCGATGATCCTGACGATCCTCTTCTCATCCTTCCCTCTGATTCCAACAGATTCTCCGATGATTCTTCTCATCCTCAACCACAGCCTCCTCCTTCCGACAACAAAAACAACAACGCCGCTGTTTGAGTTTTAGGGTAGTTTTATTACTATCACCCTTTTTTTGTTGTTTTGTTTTCTTAATAAACAATATGGATTGTGATTGTGAGTAAATTTGGATATGAAAATTTCTTATTATTTACATAGCAATTAAAAATTAACATGCCTCTTCCTGTTTTTTCATATTCATTCGTGATTAACATTTTAATTGGTTTTCAACGTTATAAATTTTTATGTAACCTGCTATTAATTTGTCAACCATATGCGAATCACAAACCATTGCACACTAGTACATTTGACTTGAGTTTCACGCCTCCCTTTCGTATTTGAATGTATCAAAATTATGAAAACATTGTTGAATGTGCCTTTACTTAGCAAATTTGATCTCAAATGTGTATGTTGTTACTTGTTAGTTAGTTTGATATTCAAATGTGTATTTCGTTGGTTAATTTAATGCATGAAACTGGTAGAAAAAGACACTCTCGACGATTTACTCTAGTATTTGTTTGACAAGTCGGATCTCCAGAAATCTACTAATTAATCCAACACTAGTGAACACCATGCATCACCAACACTTTTGATCACAAATTGTCCAGTCACGTGTTGGTGGTCCGTCTGACACAAGAAGATGCTTACATTTCAAGTGTTGTGTCGTGTGTTCTTGTATACGTCTATGTAAGTGTTTCATAGATACTAAATGCAATATCCAGTTTACTGTTTCACAAATTTCTGAGGGATCACGACATTTTGTTTAAACAAAGTTCCTTCAACTCCGCTTTCATCACAATTCTTCTGTAGTCTCACATTTGATTATACATGACTGTGTGTTGGGTTGTGATTCAACATTTTGAACCTTTTTAATACATTTGTAGGATACATATTCTAAAGTTGAATTTGTTCCCTTGGTAGTAATAACAAATTTCATTCCTAAACTGTATGATACTTAGCAATATAGCACACACAAATCTCTCATCATATTCTAAATTCAATGTTACCTTGAGTTCCTCAATGCCATTTAGGTGATTTCCAATCACAGGTGTATCATTAACATGCAAGCATACGAACAACATTTTAGCTTTGTTCTTCATACTCGCATAAACACCACACTCTATTGCACATTTGGAGAAACCTTCTTACAATAAGAAGGAGCCTATCCTTTTGTTCCAATAGGCTCTTGGTGCTTGTTTTGGCCCATACAAATATTTCTTCATCCTATACACATGTCTTTGGTGCGACACCTCAAATGCAGGTGCCTGCACTGCATACACTTCCTCTTCTGATAGCACAGTTAAGAAGACAAATATGACATCAAACTCAAATTGTGCCTAGTTAAGAAGGCGGTCTTATAGTTTCAATTATGGGCACTGATGCAAGTACATTGGAACGAAACCAATTTTTTAGAGAAATGCTTTTGCCACCAATCATGCAATCTACTGCTCAATGAGAAAGCAATTCAAAGTCAAGAAGTATTAGGTCTTCCTAGTTGTTATTGCAACATGAGGAAGTAGCTCAAAGCCATCATATATTGCTGGCACGTCTATTTCTTTGTGTCTCTTAAACTGATTTTTATGCTCTCTGTTATTTATTTCACCTTCTTCGTTCAAGCATAATTGTCTATACTGCTCCAATCTTGTTGCACTTTGTTTTCCAATCCAGCAATCCCATTGTTTGTTTCATCAATTATGAGTTTATCACTTCCCTATTGTATGACATTTTCTGAATTAAAAGGCTATACAACCTATATGCTCCAATAGGATGATACCCCTCAAAGATCACCATATCACTGTTATTTTGTAGGTCGCTCATGATCATTGATCATGATTGCCAGGAGATCCCTTATTTCCACCTCTTGTGTTCCTCCATTTTCCTTAGTACAAACATTTTTTTTTTTGGTAGAGTAGCACAAACTTTTTAACTCGATGCAAAATCAATTTTTTGTCATTTATAGGCAAATATGAGGTTTGGAGGCAATTACTTTTAGTCAATTGAGATTATCCTTTAGGTTATCAGGGATTGTTGGTTCAACAACTTTCTTCTACCTTTACTGGTTCATATACAGAGACTCAAGATCCTTAATGTAATTCAGTTTTCATTTTTCTATCAATTAGATAAGTAGTTATTCAATTTATTCTCTAGAATTGTGTGTTTCTTGATATAAAAAATAAGTGTTTTTTTTTTAATGAGCTGGGAAACTAAACAGCGATCAGCTAAAGAAGTGACTGCTTGAACTAGAGTGTGGACAACCACATTTATGTGTCTCAAAATAAACTCAACTATATATATAGTCCGGCAATAATGGAAGAAGCTCCTTGTACCAATGAATAATGGATCCATATTTCTTTCCTTCTACATGATTGTCTCAAATGCTATTCATCTCTAAAACCACAAATTGTTCCTTCACGCACCTCATATGTAGGATTTAACCAACAAGTTAAAGCTTCTGCAAAGTGCCCATTATATTTCCTCACACAATACCCCATGCTAGTTAAACCTTCCATGGCATTAACCCAACATCTATCTATGTATTACATTTGAAATAACCAAAGGGGAACTTTAGTCCAAAAAATCCCACTCATCGTAGATTATGATCCTGCAATTGAGAATTGGCATGAGTAAATTTTCAAATCAAGCAAAACAGTTTCGACTCGATTAACAATCTGGAGAGGTTCTTTAGAAATTAACCAGGTGGATTAAAATGCCCATTTCCATTTGAATATCAAATTTTATTATTATTGTTGGTGTTGTTTCTTCATGAAGAACAGACAAAAATCGGGGTTGAAGCAGTTACAAATCAACGATCAACTGGCCTTAGTTACTCATAAATTTATTGAGCGATGTGAACTCAAACAACAACAAAAAGAGTAGAAGAACCACTAAAATCAATGTATTGGAACACAATAGGTGTAATTAGAAAGTATGATTTATGACACATTTGGTTTGATGGACTTGGGTTTTGATAACGCTATTAAGGAGCTTGACTCAAAGATAGTTGTTCAACCAATTTACAGCTTACTTACATCACAAGTAATCTTTCTAAGACATGGATTATCTCACAACACTCCACCTAATTCATGTATGCAAGTTTCTTCATTCCTATTAGCTTCTTCAAATCATTAAACCCTACCTTCTTCGGTGGTTTTATTAAAATGTTTGCAAGTTGTAACGAAATGTTGCAATATTCAAATTGCAACCTCTTATGTTGAATTGATTTCAAAGGAAATAAAATTTCATCTCAATGAGTTTGCTCCTTCCATGACTCACATGATGTTTGACTCAATCAATGGCTGATTTGTTGTCTACAATCAAATTGTTGTCTTTGTGCGACACAATATTCTTTACCGGTGCATGCGGTTTGTAGTTGTACGTTGACGCCTTATTGCTTTTGGCTGAGATAGTGGACTTTAGATCCCGAGAATTGGAACTTGACCCGGTCCGAAAGACAAACTAACTTCTCTAACTTGTTCAACAAGTCACCAACTAACTAGCTAAAACAATCATCAAACAATATACATACAATCAATTCACAACTTACTTACATCCCAAGTAATCCTTCTAAGACATGAATTATCTCACAACAATACCTAAGGTGTGTGTAGTTATCAACGAAATGATAAGTTTGCTTGCCTAAAAAAAGATTATCAATAATGTTGATTTAATGTCCTTAAAAAACTTTTCAAAAAAGCACAAACCTACCACACGGGCCTCATATCATCATTTGATGGAATACGCACATGGAGTGGTATTTCGGAGGGAAAAATCCTTTGTATGGGACCCGGAGAGGTGGGACGAAAACACGTTTTTGAATAGTTACATATGACGATCCCTCCTTTCATCGTATTTTTTGTTTGTCCTATTCCTATTCTATTTTAATCACTATCCTTCATTTTTGTTTTTGCTGTATCACTAGTCTTCATATATTAATAATAACTGGGTGGAGATCAAAATGATAGTAAATCCAAAGTAATTATTAAACAATTAATTAACTATAATGATGATGTACACCACCGATAGAGCGCAGGCAATTGTTGCATGTTTCTTTGTCGGGTTTGTGTATATTTTTATCAAAACATATCTCTCTGCAAGGTTAATACAAAGTTATGCTTTTTGTCCTTTACTCATTGATTAACACAACTTTTAGCATTTGATTCTATGTACCAATGTTCTTTTGGTAGGTAACACTGTGTACTAGCTAGGTTGGCCTAATCACAAAAGTAAAACTGTCACGGATAAAACAGTTCAAAATAATAAACAAATGAATTTTCTTATGTTCAATTTATGACTTAAGAGAAAGTTAAGTAAGATTGCAAGCAAAGTCTAACACTTCTTCAAGAAGTTAATCACCCATTTTTTATTTGTTATGTCATTGATTAGATTTGATTCCATTTTAATGTCTATATGTGCTTGTAATGTTCACTACCATGTGCTTTTAATTTCGTTTGTCTGTTCGTGTGCTTTATGGTTTCCCTGTAGAGGTTTAATGATCATCTTTTGTTTCTTCTACAAAGGGTTTGGTTTCCATCTGTTTTAAGATGCTTTCTTCTACAAGTACTGGTATATCATATTTTAAGTATGTTTTCCGTTTAAATATTAGTACTAGTGTTAAGCCCAACCCAACTATTTCCATGCAAGCGATACCAACATTTTCAACTATATACATGTGATTCGTTATTTTTAGGTTTAATCACTTTGCATTCTCTTTTAACCTATTTGAAAGTGCAAGTTGGTCCTCTCCTAACTTTTTAACAAAATGCCAATGTGATATTTTAACTTGAAAACATTAATATGAATTGGTCAAATGCTAAATATGATTGGATATTGTAAAACATGCTTATGTATTTAACTTTTTTTTAATAGCAAATTTATACTAGTCATTGGTAAAGACACTTGTTGCGTAACATGTGTGAGATAAAAGTTTCACATTGTTTAGAAATAGAGGTTGAATATTTTATAAGTGATAACACCCATAAACTCAATGACTTAAGGTTTTGGGTTAAGATGTGGTGTTCAATTCATTTGTGTGGTTGCTTTGTGCTCAATATACGTGATACCACACTCCCCTTGTGACCTAATAGTGGCATCAGAGTGGAGATTTGACAAGAGTTCGATTGACTCCTAATATCGAAAGTCATCTTGACCAAGGGTGTTCTGGCGGCGTGTTCCATTGTCAACATGATGGTGCAACTACAAGTGTATGTGGATGAAAGAGCTTTCACTCGAGGGGGGCTCATAATGAACTGATGGACTCACACTTGATGAGAGAGATTGTTGTATAGCAAGTGTGAGTTAGAAGTCTCATATTGCTTAGAAAAGTGGAAGTTGAATATTTTATAAGTGAGATGAATTATAAATTAAATGTCTTATTATAGATTAAGGTGTGGTGTCAAACTCATTTGTATGATTATTATAAGCCCAATGTGAGTGATACTTCGGGCTTCCCTCGTTACCCGACACGATTGAAATCTTTACTTTGAGTTGCCTCTAAACATAAATTGATCATCTCATTATTACATTTTGTTCTTAATAGGTCTATCATCTCCCAACAAAGACTCTAATTTTATTTAATTTTATTTTAAATTAACTTAAAACCCAGATAAACATTGATCAAGTTCATGAGCAAATCTTTTCTTAAGGATGACTTTGGCCTTTGAGCATTAAAAATAGATAGTAGGCAAAATTCCATTAGCATCTTGTGTACAAGTTCATGAATCACTATATGGTTGATCAGGTAAATTTGCACTAGTCTATTTAATTTTATTTTCGCAAATCACAACTTTAGTGACTTAGTGACCAAGTATGATCCCTCATGACATTGAAATATGATCTGGAAAAATACATTTTGTTAAAAGACTTGTTCAGAATCTCCAACCACACAAGAGACTGTAGCACATGGTTGAAAGAAGCATATGCCTCAAATTATTTGCAATCAAGACACCAACGACTTCATAATTTGAGGGCAAGACAAACCAATGCGTCTATTATGCAACTGTTGTGACAAAGGACAAAGTTAACTTTGTTGGTTTATTCCCCTAAAGTGTCCCTTTACAAAAAAGTAGCGTGACATAATTCATTAAACTTTTTCATGGTATTGCTGGAGAGTAAACCACCATATTTGTTGCAGTCTATCACTTTTTTCTTTTTTCTTTTACAGAGCCTGTAACTTGTTGCAAACGAGTATTCCTTGAATTATTATATTTTTGGATATTAGAACAGATTTAAAAATTCAAATTCTTTAATATGATTTTTTTAATAAATGAGTTTAAGGTATATGAAATAGAGCAAGTTTTTCCATTCTTTTTTTAGGGAGGTTTTTCCACTCTATTATGCATGCACGTGTCATACACTACTTTAAGGATTATAATATGCCCTTCATAAAAAAATAAATATAATATGCTACTTTAAGAATTATAATAATGTACGTTGTTCTTTTCCTGATGACCAAAAGGAGCTATCATCATTGATAAACTTCTGTTCACTTTCTATTTCCCTCAAACCAACAAAATATTACTATTACTTACACGAGCAAATTACAAATTTACATCAAATGAGGAAAGACCAACATAGTTGTACCTCAACTAATTAAAGGTGATGTTGGCCTAAAATTGAGACCATGTACAGAATATTTTTGTTAGTAATAATGATGATATTTGTCAGCACTACAACAGTTGCCAAACAAAGATTTCGAGCCACTAAAACCGATCATAATCACATTTTGCTTGTTCGTACTGTTTGTTTACTCTCATTGCAGCAATAGGCAGCTAAAGCACTTATTCCAGCAAAAACAACTGCCACACATTTCCAAGTTTAACCCTTTTGTACATATGGCCACAAGATCACATGGATGGCAAAATTGGCAGACAAAGAGATTCACCCTTAGCCTTTTGATTGATCAAGAGTGAACTTGAGCTACCAACTCTTGAAATCTCCACCTTTCACCTTAGCAACCAAAAGGGTTTTCAAAGGTCCCATGGTCCCACAACATATCAAAATCGTCTCTTTAGGGACCCTTTCAAGTTTTTATAACACATGACTTTGCATCTCTTTTAGGGGCCAGTAGATTCTTGTGGACCAAAACCCAATTAAGACTTTAAGATCAAGACAAGCTAAAACTTGGCCATTTACATTACATTACAACCAGAACAGTGTCACCACTAGTCATTGACCTCAATAATCTGATTTTCTTGCACATGGTTTTGACCTCAAATTGCTTGTTACCTTATGCTGCCAAATTTACCATCATTCTCAAGCCTCCATAAACTTTGGACCAGGATTCCCTGGACTTCAAATATCATGCGGTAATCAATTTTGGTCATTGATTTGAGATCAAACAGTTCAGATCGCATAGTCAGTAAATTTTCAAACGATCCTGCGATTGATTTGGAATTGGATGGCTGACATCTTTAACTGCGTCTTGCAGTTACAATAGATAATATATTTCCAAAAACTTAGTAGCATGTGGTTTTCTAAAGGACAACATGTCCAACAAAGCAATGAATCTTGATTCTATTTTCCAACTTAGGAAAAGTCACACTTCATTTCAAACAGGTACAGGTAGCCCGTAATTTTGGAATGTTTTTATCTTCCCGTCCCAGCCTGCAGTCACAATGACCATACCCCACGCATGAGCGCTGTTGGTACTCTTGCACGAAGATTTCAAGAATTTGTATTCGGACTTTCGCAGCAATGATGTTTTTTTGGTCTTGGAGCCCGAAACAGGAAGCTTCTCCTCGGGCCAGGTTGCAGATCCCTTTGGAAAAGACTCCAAGAAAAAATCTTGGTTCAGAGAGAAAGAAGCAGGTGGGTTGGGGTGTAATTGCATAACAACTTGTGGTGACTTTTCATTCAAGACATTCAATTGTTCATTTTCGGTGATTTGAGGTTTCAAACCATGCCAAGGTACCGCAACTGATGCGTTTGAGGAAAACCGCTCACAAGACCTAATTTTCTTAGATTTCATGGGATTATTAGACTCTTCCTGATTAACGTTCCATAGATATACATTAGAGTCCTCGGATGCTGATAAAATATGTTTCCCGTCTGAAGTAAACGATGCACACATTGGACGCCCTGTGTTAAGGCCTGAAAGTAAAATGTAATGATCCTTAGTGACAGAACATATAATTAAATTCAAAATAGAGGCGACTTAATCAATAACAAGAATACTTTCTAAAATTTGAGGCTCTTGAATCAACAAGTATGTAGGGTTTTAACAAAGGAACATACTTTTGTATTTACAAATCACATTAAGCCCATCAAGGATTCTGACTTGTGAATCAGCACAGGTAACCATAACTTTGTTAGAATCTTGAGGAAGAAACTGAAATAAATAACATATTCTCAGTTAATCACCAAACAAATGAGAGAAAAAAAGATGATAAAAAATGTTACTTAACACAAGAACCAAAAGCAAAATACCTGAAAGCCAGTTATCCCTCTGCCAGGAATTTTCTTTTTACCAATTAAACATAGTTGGGAATCTAACTGCAACTGATTATCTGGTTCAAGCAAAAATAAAAACCAGAAGCATTAAGGACCATGCTCAAGTCTTAAGTGATTGTAGTAGTTTAAATGACTAATGACAATCATAACATCACAATATAACTTGATTAACGTTTTGCGGTAGACTTAATCTTGTTACTTCTTAATCAAAATTTGTAGTTCAATAACAAATTCTAACATTTTGATTTTTTTTTTAAAGGAAAAACCTAACATTTTGATTATTAACAACTAATTTCATTTCAGAAGTATAAAAAATCGAAGGTTTAAAAAATAACTTGAATAGAATATGGAGATAAATGGGCCGTGTAAAGATCATACCTGATATTTTATAAAACCAACAATTTCCTGCCAAAGATCCAACAATCCCTCCCTGTTATGCATCATATTATTCATAAGAAATCATTTCTATATAACATATGTATAAATAAAATCGAATTTTTTTTTTTTATAAATAATACCTGCCCATCCGGCCGATAACATACTGAAGTCACTATGTCTCTGACATCAGTCCAATCAACAACCTGAGAATCAGGAATCGTCCAGATGCGCACCTTTCCGTCTATGGATCCGCTAATGAAATAATCTTCATCAACAGGATTGAATTGTATGCATGTCACTACACAACACCATCAAATACAAACAAATTGTGAGACAAACTGTCGTGGTCAAACAAATTAGGATAACACCTAAAGAAGCTTAAAAATTGGAATAGAAATGCAACAAGACGCACCATAATTACTGTGTGAAAACACTTCCAAGCAATGGTCATGATTCACTTGCCATAGTCGGACAGTTTTGTCAGCTGACGATGAAAGAAGATACTACATTCAAAGGGAAGATGAAAAACTGATCAATTCTCCAATAGCTTCATTAAATCATTAAATTAAATATCTTAATAACTTAATAACATTCACTCACATTCTTCTTTGACCAAGAGAGATCCAAAACATCACTTCTATGCCCATAGAACTCATGCAATGGTTTTTCCAACAACCGGAAGATCTTAGGCGGGAAAACGACACAAGCTGAATCTGCAGTTTTTCTCATGCTCTTCAGTTGACCAAGTTTTTCCTTATCCATAAACAATGGTGTCAACTGAGAGAGATTATTCACCGTAAAGTAAATGCTTGAGGGGTCAATTTCTGGAATGTGAATTTCATTACATCTATCCTCCTCAACCACTTGCCACACCCGAACAACCCCGTCTTCACCACCCGTGGCCAGATAGTGCCCATCAGGACTAAATTTCATGGTCAAAATTGCACCTTCATGCGCTTGGATATCTTGCCTCAAGTAAAGCGATGAAAGTTCCTTCATTTTTTTCCTACATTGACGGACCTTTACTCTCTGAAGCCTACACCCTGAGACTGCATAACTCCCTTCTTCTCTACCATTATCAACCATGCACGTCATCGATCTCAATCTTCTCAACCAACCCCTTCTCACCCTATTTATCGTTCTAGTAACCACATCACCATCCGTATCCTCAAACTCTCTATCTATCAATCCTTGACAATGAGACGCCCCAGAGACATTTGCACAATCCTCAGATTCCTTAGCAACTACCAACTGATTTGAACAATCACTCATCTTCTCATTAGCCCTCATTCTTCTCTCTAAATTTCCATCTTGACATGGCAAGTTATTAATATCCACTAAACCAAATTCCTCCGAAGAACTCACACTAGAGCAACAAGACATTGACAGCCGACATGAACTGAATTCCTCTTCAGAACCACTACTATCTCTTACTCTTTCCATAATCTCTTCCTCCTCAAAATCCAATGAATTTTCAACTACAATTCCATCTATACTCATTCCCATGCTCTTCATAAACCTCCTCCTACGCTCTCTCACACTCTTTGGACTCCGAATCCACGCTTCATAATCAAATTCAACAGACACAGACACCCCTTTATCATCATCATCATCGGAATTTACATCTCTAATAGACACAACATCCTCTTCAGCATCAAAAAACCGACAATCTTCTTCTCCACTGAAACTACCCATATGATTGTTTCAGTTCAACCCATGAAATCTCCCTTCAAGGAAACAAAAACTTAAGTCCTGGGAATGCGTCAAAATCCAATTTTTGATCTCTTCAAACGAAGCCACCCAGATCATAAACAACTACACATTAAAAAAAAAATAGCACGAAAACCAATATCAGCAAATATAATAAACATCTAAGTAGTGTTTTTTCTTTTTTACTAAACTAAACTAAACCACACAACAAAGAAAGTAATAATAATTTA
>Ga0315914_1009821_pt1 | contig 12154 bp, 3 predicted proteins | sample MpolenodulesMG_FD_203920 | JGI IMG/M metagenome (GOLD analysis project Ga0315914, IMG submission 203920) | Medicago polymorpha root nodule microbial communities from Los Angeles, California, United States - elongated nodules | ecosystem: Host-associated > Plants > Roots > Nodule | place: USA... | reverse complement strand
TTGAAAAAAATAAATAAAAAATGTATGCATTTATCCCAAGGCACCATTGTAGTATAATTAGTTATATATCCATGTTGGTTTCTGAAGAAACATTAGATGATATTCACTGCAAAAAATAAAAATAAAAATAAAAATAAAAGCATTGTGGAATTGAATAACCTGTAGCTGACGATGCCTGCAGGTTAATTTATTTTTTTAATTTGCTACTAGCTTTCTCACACCTGTTTTTTGATAAAATGGATGTTATATGTTTGTTAACACACCTGATTTTGTATTCAAACAGATGTTATTTGTGCGGTTTTACACCTATTTTAATGTAAAAGTGGGGTTACAAATACATATATCACACCAGTTTATTAGAAAAAAACAGGTACAATATGTTGTTTTTATATCCAATAATAAACAGGTGTCGTATCTCAAACTTACAACACCCGATGATATAACCCCGACAAAAAACAGGTCTTAAATCTCAAAAAAACAGGTTTTGTATCCCTGATTTGCACCAGTGTCTCTTTCATGTCCCCCACCACCACCACCACCAAAACATACGGTGTTCTTCAGCCTTGCATCACTGCCCAAACTCTCTCTCTCCTTTGTTAATTCATAAATTCTCTACATAAAAATGGCAAGTTAATCCCCTGCTGGTTTCACACAAAGTTACACAAATGGCAAGTTAACCGCCACCATCACCATGTTTATCTCATAAGAGAAAATGGCAAGTTAACCATCACCATCTTTAACTCAGAAGAAAAAAAATGGGTTTCATAATAGAATTAGCCGAGACTTTGATTGAATTTGGTTTTGAAAAAAATGGGTTCATAATGTTTTACAAATCCTTGTATATGATTGTCTCTATGTGAATGCAAGAATGAGATTTTTAATTCATGAGGTTGAATCCGGATTTAGAGTGAGAGTTTTCTAGATTCGAGATTATGGGGTTTTTTTTTTTTTTTATTCAATTCTTGGGTTGTTTTCAGGAGGTTAGATCCAATTCTTGGGTTGTTTTTTTGTCGGATTGTTTTATTTTTTAGATTTGGATTTTGGGGTTTTGTTTTCAAGGATGTTGATGATGATGGTGATAAATTTGGAGTGTTCATAATATTCCAATAATCATGTGTTCTGGATTTTCTGAAGAAACTGTTTTGCTTTACGAGGAAAAGGCGCATAGGTGGGGGGAGAAGGGTGGTGATTTGGAAAAAAATGGAGTGTTGAGAGACCATGATAAAATTGTGTTCCCTATCTAATCTAATGGTAAAAACCTAACTTCTCCATGGTGGGAAAAAACTAGCCTTTCCCAGGCTAAATTCCACCCATCAAAGAAGCTATGACTGTTGTATGAAAGACGATAAGATATAGCTAATATCATATGAGTTAGCCTATTGAATTTGTGTTATTTAATAAAATTAACTAGTCAACTAGTTGATAAATATCAAACCCCCTCATAAAAAAAAAAGTTAATAATTATCAAATGACATGAAGGTTTTTTTTTTATTAATACTTCATTCGTTCCTTATTACTTGTCGCTTTTGTAGAAAGAAAATAAATATTTCTATTTACTTGTCATCAAACTTCAATATGAAATGTGTTATTGTTTCATCAATAACTTAAGTATTTATTTCAAAGATAATAAAATATATGAAATAAATTAATGATTAAGGGTATTATTGAAAGAAAGCAAATAATGGTAGCAAAAGTTTCAAAATTTACTGGTTGCTTTAATATGTGTAAAATGTCAAAAAATCATATGTAAAAAGGAACGGGTGCGGTAATTTATTTATTTTTTCAGATTAAGGGGAGAAAAATCTATAAGTTCAACTACTACTTGAAAAATTTAGTATTTAAGAAAGCTTTAAGTAAAAATAGTTATTACCTTGTGAGAAAAATTTGTTACCAAATATGTACGTTGTAGTCATACAAACTTATATGCCATAAACTATCTATTATAAACACAAAAATCAATGTTTTGTCAAACAAGCCTAAACCGCGTGAAGTTGTAATAAAAAAAAACCGTGTGAAGTTCTTGTAGTTAGACATTTACATATTTAATACAAACATCTGATCTAGATATTAATTATTTTGGTTAAATAATCTTGGTGTTAGACATGTGGCTTATTCAAAGCTTTTATTTATAGAATGTTAACCAATGTCTAAGAGAAGTGAGCGTTTAAGGAGTTAAAAAAAGTGACTTTTATATAAATAAATTATGTAATTATTATTTTGCCAAAAGCTTGACTTGAATTTCAAATTTTTTTATTATGGATTTCTTAACTAACATCTGAGAGTATGTATGGATTTTGGATGAGAGAATGTAATGAGTTAATATAAATTTTTGAGAGAATTCATATTCTTTTAAATAAATTTTGTCCAAGCTAAATCTAGGAAATTAAAAAAAAAAATCTTTATATGATTCCTATAATTTTTTTTTCAAATCTTGCAACTTTGTCCAATATTCTTCAAAATTTTCAAATTGAAGCATATAAAAAAAACGCAAATTGACACCTAATTTTTTTTAAAAATTTGCCCCTAAAGTTTTCAAAAATTGTGAATTGGTCCTTGTTTTTTCAAATTCCAAATTTAAACCAAAACTTTTATATTTATAAAAATAGCTAAAAAAATGTTAACAATAAAATTTTGTATTCTTTATTCAAACAAAAATATTTAGAAATAGAAAAATAATTCAATTGAATGATTTGAAATTGTTTAAATGATAAATTCTCCTATCCAAACACACCTGTAGTCGCTTTTATGTTTTTGGTTTTGAAACAACACTCTTAGACACTTTGTTAACAATGACATTTTATTCATTGCTCAACAAAATCATAATATAAATGCTATTGAAACACAAGAATATCAAAACCAATGGTCATCTAAACATATGCTAAGACTAAACAGTCTAATTCAACTTTGATAAATCAAACCCAAACACAAACACAAAGTTGACAGTCCAACTTTATGATATTAGAAAAACTCAATTTCCATTAGATTAACACAAACACAATGATAAAACTCATGACCATTTGACAATGGTTTGAATTTCTAATGATAATGGTTTGAATTTCTAATGGCAAGACAAAAAATAATGTCAGCTGTTGTAGGAAGCAATGAGGAAGATCAAATTGTCAAAACAAAAGAAAACAAACGCCCCAACCAAATATTTGAATTCATTAGTAGAAGGGTACAAAATAAGCACAATGAAAAGCATCCATCCATCCCCCATAGTCCAAATCTAGACCCATTAAAAGCATCCTTATCAATTTAACGACCAAAATTCTACCTCTCAACACCAAGAAAGAAGAAAAAAAAGAAAAACAAAGGCGGTGATAGATTTATCCAACCAATTATACCCAATTTGCAAGAACCTTCAACCCATATATATCCATCTTTTTCTGTCTCATATGTAACCATGTGGACCCACTTTGTTACCAGCGGCGCCATTAGTCTTCTTTACTTAATTTCCAATTCACCCACCACTTTCTCTCTCTCTCTCTCTCTCTCTCTCTCTCTCTCCATATTTTCTTGTTTTATTTTATAATAACAATAAATAAAGGCAAATCTCACATTCTTTCTGTAAACCAAATCCAAAAACACCTCTTCACACTCTTTGCCTTACCTCACCAATACACGATTTTCTCTATTCTCTATTCTTCTCAAACCCTCTTATTTTATTCCAACTACTACTATCACTACAATATATTATCCTTTTAAAATCCAAACCCTTGGGATCAATAAACAAAGAAAATTGATTCCTAATGAAAGGAGAATACGTAGAGCAACATTCTTCAAATCCCAACAAAGGAAATGAAACACCACCACCTTCTTTACTATTCTCAAAGCTTCATCAATCACAATCACAATCCCCATTTCACCCTTTTCAACTTTCTCATCATGAATGTCAACCAATCGGTGAAGATGATAACAACAACACCAGCGGCGGCGCCACCGCTCAGAAACCTAACTCCTCCGGCGACGGTGCAACTATCGAGGTTTCTAGACGGCCGAGAGGACGTCCACCTGGCTCAAAAAACAAACCAAAACCACCTATTATCATCACAAGAGATCCAGAAACTGTGATGAGTCCTTTTATTCTAGAAGTTTCTGGTGGAAATGATGTTGTTGAAGCTATTTCAGAGTTTAGTCGTCGTAAGAATATTGGTTTATGTGTTTTAACTGGTTCAGGAACTGTTGCTAATGTTACTCTTCGTCAACCTTCAACTACACCAGGAACCACCGTTACTTTTCACGGCCGTTTTGATATTCTTTCTATAACCGCCACTTTTGTTCCTCAACAACACGGTGTTTCTCCGGCGATTCCGAGTAACTTCTCGATCTCGCTTGCTGGACCTCAAGGACAGATTGTTGGAGGAATTGTTGCTGGAAATTTGATAGCTGCTGGGACGGTGTTTGTGATAGCTTCTTCGTTTAATAATCCGTCGTATCATAGGTTACCGTTGGAAGAAGATGAAGGTGGAAACTCGGTGTCTGGTGGTGGTGGTGAAGGAAACTCGCAGAATGTTTCCGGTGCGGTGGATAGTGGACAAGGTCAGGGTGGTGAGTCATGTGGTATGTCGATGTACAACTGTCATTTGCCGTCGTCGGATGTGATTTGGGCTCCCTCTGCTAGACCACCACCACCACCTTACTGATATCATCATCATTCACATTTTCATAAACTTTGTTGCTAAATCTTTTCTGTTATGCTGGTTCTTTTGTTTATTGCTATCTCTGTTTAATTATTATTATTAGCTTTGTTTGTTTAGTTTGTGAACAGAAATAGCTTAGTATGGTAGTTATATGTAGCTAGCTAGCTAGCTAGGTTAGTTTATTTTCATTGATATATCATTCGTTGCGTTGTTTATCTTGCAATTGTATTAGTATTAATCTGTTTACTTTATTAACTAGTTCTACTTTGCGTGGGTTTATACGATTAATTAATGTGTTTTTGACGAAGTGGTACCTGAAGCTGAAGCATGTTTTCAAAGAAAAAGAAACTAAAAAAATGGGTTAATGTTGGTTAGGCTTTCCCTATCAACATTTAGAATAGGTCTTTATTTGTGCAGAAATGAGTAGTATATGTTTTTATGAAGAATGAACATTATAATGTATATGCTGGTTTTCTCTGGTGGACATTTTTTGTCTGAAATTGCAGCAGCTCATTTATTTCTATTGAATGTGGTCAAATTAAATTGCTGAGATTGTGTTGACTGATGATTTTCACTAAACTCTCTCTGCTAAACTTCTTAATTCTTATGGGATTTTACATATATCGTTGAGAATGTGTTTGGCATAGTTTGGAGGTTTGGTTATTGTGGGGACAAACACTGCATTTTACAAAGAGAAATGATTTTTGACATCAAAAATAAATCACTCCCCTCATAAGTAAAAGGTCATTAATTACTTCCTCTGCCTTTGATTATAAGATCCACTTAGATAATCCTTTAAATATAAGTTGTTCTTGTACAAAAAAAAAAAAAACGAGTTTGTTCGTTTCAAGTGTATCAATGACTTCTTTTGAAGATCTATCTTAAATTTTTTAATTAAAGAACATAAATTTTGTTTGTTTCTTCGATTACATCATCAATATTAATTGAAAAATGATAGTTGTGTATTCACTTTTTGATAACTTTTGAAAATAACTCTTTCATAATAATGTGTTTTAATTCTCTCTTTTATTATTTCTCTTCAATTGTTGTTGTCTTTCATACTAATATGTGTTTTTCTCTTCAATTCTCTCTTTTAGTATCAGTTATCACTCCTTATATTTTAATTATAGTCATTTACCGAAAAGTAATACAAACATTCTACTAATTATTTGTTAGAACAATCAATTTTTTTAATATACATGAAATTTGTATGGTATTTTATAATAAAAAACAGAGAAAAGACATTAGTTGTCCTTAGTTACAAATGAGACTATGGCTGAATTGTAAATTGTGTGAACAAAAAAAAGATAAAAAATGTATCTCGTAATTCAAAGTATATAATAGTCTCTCTTGTTTTTATTGAATCAATGCATGGGAGACCTTTATTTCAAGGTAACATTTATTTTGAGTAATAATGTTTTACCTATATCTGATACCACCGTGAATATATCAGAATTACTACGATCTAGTATAATTCTTTAAAAACTACATTTTATACCTTCTCCAAATTACAGCAGATCTTGATGTATCTACTATAGTATCAAACATACACTTAAGTTAAGCATTTTAAATTACAAATATCACTTAATCAACCTAACAATTTTGTCTACAAATTGATGTGTGTGAAGAAAGATGATAAGTATAGAATGGAATGGAATGGAAACGGTGGTGTTGCTTTGAAGACCGAGAATATGCTTAGAGTGTGCAGTAGTACTAGCTAGCTATACATGTGAATGTGATATAGGCCTGCTTGCAATGCTGAGAAAGTTCATTGGATGACGATAACAAAGCTGCTATCTAGCTATGAGATATAGTCTGTGGCTATGATCTGATATTTCTATTTTCAAAGTACGTATGAATGGTTTCTTGTTTTAGATAAAGTACTTAAGAACGTGACTAGCTAGGGTTGTGATGGTGGTGCCTGCAGTATCTTTTCAGCGATGAGGAGATCTATCAAGAACAAATTCCACTTCTTCAAAGCTAGTCTTTCATTACTTTACTTTATACTATCTGATCACCTGATCTCTATCTGTACTTTGTTTTTGTCTCTTTATCATACATCGACCCCTCTGATTTGTAATTAAAGATCATAGAGAAACTCCAAAAAGGTTAATCACTTAAAATATTTTAAAACACTTTTTCTTCTACGACTAATGCTGCTAGCTGCATCAACAACTTTATTAACGGTACAAATTGGCACCGATACGATCATATATTATGTAATGTTGGTGTATACATCATCACTAATGAAAACGAAAAAAATTGACACGGTTGGTAGATTTGGAATCATCCCATGATATATTATTGGTGAGTAAGTTTCAATGTTTTTTAAAGTTCCGTTGTTGCAATGTTTTGAAGTTATTTTATTAAATTTGAGACTGAATTTGGAAACCTATAAAGGCATGTGGTTGTTTTTACTTTGTTTAGTTAATGTTGTAGTTGTCTCCGTGAACTTAGCTCATTTGGTAAGGACAGTGCATAATATATGCAATGTCCGAGGTTCGAACCCCAAACACAAAAAAAAGTTAATGTTGTAGTTGATTTATGAATATGATTAATGTTTGATTCAGAACCTTAATAAGGTAAGATCTCTCTAAACGGAAGGTTTGGTTAGTTGATAGAAAATCTACGATGGACAACCTCATCTTTAGCTATTTAAGTGAGTTTCAAATACACACCATTGATTATTTTTTTTAATAAGCATACAAATCATTGGGTTATAATCTATAAGGAAAATGTTTAACATCTTTTATGAAAATTCAGCTTAATGACCAGCTAATTCGAGCAGTTCAATTCTACTGTCCACTTACGACGTTACATTTATGGTGTATTTGGTTTAGAAGAGAAGAAAAGTTGATAAAAAATTGGAAAGAGAAAAAGAAGCAAGAAATACAGTAGATGTAATGAATTGTTTGATATATAATAAAAAGAGAAAAGTGAACTGTTGATTATATTGAAAATTACAAAAAAAATACACTAGAGATACAAATCTCATGAAAGAAAAGTTGTGGGTCCCACATAATAAAACCATCTTGATAAAAGGGTATTGACGAAAATAAAAGTGTCATATGTTTTCTTCACACTTGAGCGAAGAAACCAAAAAACCATGCAAGTCTCGGCTAATTTATTCTCTCTTTGCTATTTTTGTGTGTGCAAAACAACTTATTTACGCTCTCATTTCTCTCTTTCTCTCTTCACCATCTTTTTTCCTCTAAATCACTCATTTCAACACACAGGCCTAAAGTCGAGCATAGCTCGGTATGGACTTAGTCCATCAAAAGTTATTAGGGATGTTGAACTTAAAACTTTAAAAAGAGCATATTTTAAGATCGCAAGCCAACATCACTAAATAAAAACAATTGGGTTAAGAGTTAAGAAAAAATTTAAGATATTATACATTTAGAACACATTAAAACACCGAGTTCATGAAGTAATTTTGTCTAAAAGTTGTGCATAATATTCAAAAGTATAAATTAATTTTTTTCAATACAAATTTTTTAGTTTAGTTCTTTAACATCTACCAATACAAGTAAACAAAACCCAACTTTTTAAGTATTTTTTATTTAGTGAACACTCTATCCCTCCAAATAACAGCCAAAAAAAAAAGTAAATGTATTTTATTAACTAAAATGCTAATGAGGGCTTTCATGGCAGTTTTTAAAGACTTTAAATGATTTTTTTAATAAAAATTTGTTTAATCAACGTATTGAAAATCAAATATTTTGATTTTCTTAAAGGATAATTTTTCTTTAAAATCCTTAGAGAACAACTAAAAAACACTCGTTAACTAGACACTTTAATAATTCTATTAATAATTCTACATCATCGCATATCAACACATATTTTAATATTAAAATAGTGTAGAAACCATAAAAGTATAAGAGGTATTAATAAAACTTACCTTTTGTTTTCTTAGTATGTGTTTGGATTAGTTTTTGCATTGCAAATATCACGTTCCGAGGCAAGCTGGATGTGAAAATCTTGTAACTATAAAAGCAAGCTTTTGTAAAAACGTAAAAATCTACTATGATTCTTTAGAAACCACCGCTAAACCAAACAAACACTTAGTATTATTGGAGTACCGATTTGGTACTACGGCTGTGGAGCCTCTCTCGTGGTCTTATTGGTTTGGAATTTCTATTTTTTTACGTCTTATGTAGATTTCACATCACATCATATACTCATTAATTAATCACCCTATTCTGTTTTAATTGTCGTTTTGAAATTATTTATGCATTTCAACTTGTTGGTATATCAAGTTTTAATAAAAATATTATTAATTGGTCCTGTTGGTATACATCAATATGTTAGGATTAAAATTTTGATAGAATTTTTTTTTTGAAAGAATGTTGATAGAAAATTTACAAGTAATAAAAATATTGACGAAATTTTTTACGGTGATTAAAAAGTGAAATTTATCCCTTAAGAAAAGGTGAGTTTTTTTAAGAACTATAAATGAATTTTTTGATGTTTAAATGGACCACTTATTCTAAAAAAAATGCTGATTTTTTTGTTTTTTTGAGAAAGAAAAAATTTAATTTAGATACGAAGGTCTTTTTTTTTTTTTTGAGAGATTTATACGGAGGTCTTAGTCATATTTCAATTAGAATAAAGTACCAAAAGTACATTTAATCATCAAATATTAAATAAAACAAGTGTATTGAAATCCTTCAATTTGTCGGGATATCTTAGAATCTATAAATTGGGCGCGCATACAAATCAAACAAAGGACACCCCTCGTTCAAACCATAACTCCATCCATGCTCAAAGCAATATATTTGAGCGGGTGGGATCCTCCAAGATCGTAGCAACCACGTTACCAAATCAAATATTTTCAACCCTTTCTGCTAAACCTAATCATTCATATGCTCCACTTTTTTGTTGATTGTGCTGCTTCTCTGTCGGCTTGTGATTTGTGAAGAATTGTTACACAAGTTTTCTCCACTTTTGTGTTTGCAGCACTATGCTTTTTTTTGCATACACACACATAATATTGCGATGCTATGGTTCAAAGATTGCTATAAGTACTTTAATTAGCCGCAAAACAATATAATTCAATAAAATAGACCATATTGTCTTAATTAATTCAATATGGGTAGGTTGTTTTCATGATTCTATATTTTTGAGCTAGTATAAGGTAAGTCATGATACTGCACTTTACTAGTTGCGGCACTTGTATACTTTTTACTAGACAAAGAATAGAAAAGGGACAAAAAAGATAACTGAAAGAAGGATGAAATTCTTTTCTTATGAATTGTGGATGATAGGGATATGTATCCAATATGAATTTTTGTTCTGCTAGGCGATATATATATATATATATATATAGATAGGTGTGGCCAGCAATGTGTGTCCACATTGTCCCATAATTGCTGCACATTTGCATCTTTTATATATCCATCGATCGAAGCCTCCATCTTTGGCTTTGGCCAACCTTTATTTGTGTGTTGTCGTTTTATCTTTTCTTACTAATTATAACTAGCCCAAAGTTTGTCGCCCATGCATGCATATGTACCTGAAGTTGCTTTGACAAAATGTCACTGTTTTTATATAACTACCGTGATTTAAGTTATTCCCATATATTACAAACAAAAAAAAATAGTAAATGAATAAATCGGCCCATCAATTTTAAAATATTCTTATTAGCCATATTGGAGGTTTAAAGAAGTAGTTAACCATTACTGTTACTTCCTATGCTCTAAAATAAGTTTTTTTAGGTAATCGAGAAAAAGTATTTTCTTAGTAAAATAATTGTTTCAAAATAAGTGTGTTTTAGTTTTTCCATGTAACATTGATTAATTCTAAGTTTATTTTTAGCTTGTGTCATAAGTTACAAGTTAAGAACAAAAACAGGGAATAGAAAATATATTTTGTATTAAAAATATAAATGTTTAAACTTTTATAACATTAAATATGTAATTTATAAAAAAAAATACTTATATTTTTAACTTCATCCTAAAAAAACAAATTAGCATTCTCATAAATTAATGATGCATGTGTGCATCACTTTTGGTAATTATATTTCACTATTTATTTATGACAATTGTTAATATTTAATGATATGGTAGATTTGTAAAATTGTTACTTTCACCACTTACTGTTTTTCTTAATAACTTTAACAAATTACTTAGTTAAATTAACAATTGTCACTAAGAGAAATATGCTGATAAATTAATGTTTAACTACGAGAAAAAGGTTAACTTAGTCTAAAAAAACAAATTAGCATTCTGAGAAATTAATGTTTAACTAAGAGAAAAAGGTTATAGAGATTTATTTGTTTAGTTTGAATTTTTCACAAGAATAGTGCCGCGGCCGATAGTTAAAATCTAAGCAGTTAAGTTCATTGAATCCGAATTGATTGACTTGTGGCATAAATAAAGTGGGGACATTGCGGTGTGGAGACCTTATCTCTCCATGACAGGATAATGCAAATAGACAACTAGTCAAGGATGGTGTGGATTAGTTATGGAGGATACACATTCACTTTTTCTTTTAAGTAAATTCTTAGTTTTTCTTTTACAGAAAGCAAATTCGTAGTTGAGACTTTTTCTTTATATATAAGATTATCGTTTTGTTTTATATATCAAAGATTAATTACACGTGATTTTTTAGACAATCATATATGTATTCGTATTTATAGATAATCATGTTTGTTTGTTCTTAACCATCGTGTTTTCGACGGTGTAGGTTCATAAACCAAAATTCAATAGAACTTGTATAAGTTGAATTGAAAATTATTAATTCAGATTTGAACATAGATGTTCCTAAATATCTTGATCTTAATTAAAAATTTACCTATTACTTAGTTAAATAGCTTTCAAACAATGGTTTTCTCCTCTGGACTGCACGAGTTTCAAATTAGATAAAAATCTATGTATATTCCTTTTAAGTGTTTATAACCCAGATAAAATTATTTTTTGTTACGAACAAAAAACACATAATGAAATGCATCTAAATTTTCTCCTTTTTAATTTTACAAATGTAGGATATCTACCCTTTTTTAGTTGATGGTGAGTCTATATCTCACTGTCAATGTAGATTTAGTTTTTTGTATAGATGAATAATTTTTAGTGATCGTTAATCTTTCTTAAAAGGCATTGTTTGGCGGTGCTCACTCAAAATAAAAATGTAAAATGCATTTTAAAACAAAAAGTAATCGAAACTTTAGGGAACAACTTTTCCTATCTTCCACAATTTTATTTTATTTTAACAAAACTTCCAAAAAAAAAATAATAAACCACGTCTTTTTGAAAATGTGTTTCCAAACATATTACTATGTTTAAAAATGTACTTTTAGACAGCACCGAAATTCACGTCTTTTAGGGTGTGTTTGATTGGGAAGAGAAATTGTGAAGAGAGAAAGTGATGAGAGAGAGTATGATAAGAGAGAATTACGTGAGAAATAGAGTAGATTGGATGTATTGTTTGGTAGAAGAGAGGTTGAAGAGAAATAGAAGAGAGAGAAGTGTTGATTACTTTCAAAAGTACTAAAATACCCCTCAATTAAAAAACCT
>Ga0315914_1009817_pt1 | contig 12154 bp, 5 predicted proteins | sample MpolenodulesMG_FD_203920 | JGI IMG/M metagenome (GOLD analysis project Ga0315914, IMG submission 203920) | Medicago polymorpha root nodule microbial communities from Los Angeles, California, United States - elongated nodules | ecosystem: Host-associated > Plants > Roots > Nodule | place: USA... | reverse complement strand
GAAACAAGTCTAAGAATGGGAAAACCATAGAGCCTCGACGTAGATCGTTGAGAATTAGTATGTTAAGCTATGTAATGTTAAGATAAGCAAGTGGTGGCTCACCGCTCAACGAGTAGATTACGGACTTGTGGTGGTCATTCATATAAGTTAAGTATAAGCTTCCATGTATACTAAGACCATAAGTAAGGTGTAGGTGTCGTGTCTCTTGTTATCCACGCCAGAGGGATACGAGAGGTTCTCGCCAGGGGAACGGGATAAGCTCCGCAAGGGGGGCCCGCACGTCACTGAGGGAGTCCGATGTACCTCAGATAGGTTTCCATCGGTCAGTTATGGGATTGTACTCGGGGTTACTCCACCCGATACACTCCGTAAAATGAACCCAGATAATTATGTTTGTTCAACGCTAACCTCTAACATAATGAATATGAATATGATTATAGTATACTGTTAGACATGTACAGGTTTATGCAGGTTCATGCACGTAGAGAAATCCATGAAGTTATGCCGACGACGATCTTAGAATCCCCCGATCGTCTGGTTTAGGATCGTGTCATGAGTATGTTATGATTAGGCCTCGATACGTTTAGTGTATCTTGGCATAGCGGTCTTAGGTTCCCTTTAACCGCCATGACATGTATAATATAAGTCAAGACCTATATGACAAGTTAAGGAGAACCCTACGACGGACTCTAGTATGCACGACCGTCTAGGCAAGCAAGCTCACACACGTATAATCAACCGTCAGGTTGTATTATAGACACGTGGTAACCCTAGGTTTCCCCGCGGTTACCTATAGCCTAGGATTAGGTAGAACTCACTGAGACATTATGTCTCATCCCAATCCTTATTTGTTGCAGATCAACAAGTTGTTTTAGCAAGCTTGTAGCCAGATGGATGTTTCAGCAAGAGCTCGTTCGTACCCGCTGCAGGACGTCATGGACTTTAAGGATGTATTTATTTATACTTTGGACGTGTAGTATTGTATTGTTGATTGTACGAACGTGTGTTGTTGTATAAAATATTCATTCAAAGATTTTTTATGTTGTAAATTTTAATGTATTCAGTACTAAAGATAATGCACATGCTAAACTTTGTAGATACGTTTAGTATGGGTATTACATCTCGTAACTTTGTAGTTCTTTTACAATTTCCTACGGTTACAGTTTAACCAAAAAAAGGAGCATTAGTTTTAAACATATAGCCAAAACCCTAAAATGAAAATTAATAACAACTAATATTCATATCGTGTTTGTTACATTTTTTTAATATTTCAATTTATTCTTAGGTTGAACCGGCTTAAAAAGTGATTGAACCGATCTTAAAAGTGATGTATACACGTGAGACCCGTTAAAATTTCAAAAAATAGATTTCTTTGTTATAGATGATCTTAACAATCTTTGTTGTCCGAGACAGAAACATACAACACCGGTTCGACCACATCAGCCTCATCATTTTTCCGCATTTTGCTGCAATATAAAGTTTTTCACCGTAAAAATTATGTTCATTAGTGTAAACGTTGAAAAACCTAGTGCTTATTTTACTTGTACTCAGTAACATCTTTGCTCTCCTTTTTTATTACAAAGAGAGAAGATGCCCAACTAGCATCTCTCCTATGTTTAATTTAGAAGCTTCATGTAAATTATTTCATTAATTATTCCTTAAAGCAATGATCAAATACCTTCACATAAGATGTATACTTGAATTAAATCAATATGAAATCGACACAATGTATTGTGGTCTACACGCATATGGTAAAAAAAGACATAATTTCAAAAAGCACATGTTAATATAATACAATCTTTCATTCACATTAGTTCCAAATATGTGAACACTTCCTTTAGATAGAAAAGTACTAGGAGAATATATAATCCAAGATGCAAAATTTCAAAGAAAATTTAGTGTAGGATTAAAATGTTAATGATATTATCCTCTTTATAAGCATTTACATTCCAAATCTAAAGAAATTAAGCACAGACACGAAGGTAAAAAAATGAATAATCTTAAATCTACTCCATAAGATATAAACCTCAAAATTCATGAAGGTCTAAAAGGTGAATAATTTTAAAATACTCCATCTTGATATAGACATTAGTTAAACTCAAAATCATTAACCAAAATATTACAATTTCATTGGGACTAAATAAATCGGATTAATACCATAATTAAGAGGTTGATATAAATTCCTTAAAAAAAATTGATATAAACATTCTCGAGCAAACACCACCAGATATTTATTCTTCAATTAGAAAAGTAATGACAATCAATATGGTAGATTAGTTAAACATAAAATTATATCACAAGGAAATTTTCAATTTTCAACGTTAATTATTAGTCATTTGTTTCAAAGTAGTTGTCATTCATTGACCAAGTCATACATAACAAAGCAAACAAATACACTTACTTGTGGCCAAACATAATTAGATACCAATTACAGTTATAAATACCAAACACGTTATTACCACGCATAATTTTAGATGCCTCAAAACTGTATCATTGTAGTGAGTGTATCCCATAGCTACATCAAGTCAAAATATGAACAAGGCAATGAATGAAGCATAGAGAAAAACTATTTACATAGTAAAAGAATGGATATACATGATGCATGTATATGATTGAAGAATCATAATATTTAGTGTTGGCATGAATCATTTATAACTCATTTGGCATCATATTTTGTTTCCCTTCCCAACTTTGGTCGTTGTGTTGCAAGGCAATATAGATGATATAGATATAGGTCTTGGAGCTCCTGTTTTTTTATCAATTGCTCTCACACAAATGAACCCTATATAAAACATAAATGAAATGAATTCTTAAAAAAAAAACATAAATGATCATTACATATTGTGTTCTTGCCATCAAGTGAAATTGTACATTAATTAAGTGACATATTGTTTTCTTAACTTTGCAAAAGAAGTCTTTAAATTCTTCCATTGACAAACTTGCATCGGTATTTGATAGAAGATAGTATGTGTTATTTGAACAATCATAAATTTACAGGGAAAATCATGTATTAACATAATTACCAAAACAATAGAGAGAGAAAGTAAAAATATAATGTGAGTATGAGAGAATTTTTTTTTATCACAAACGCTATCATAAAATGGCTATGCGCATATCATTTCTCTTGATAGAATAGTACATTATTTGCACTTTTTTTTTGTGAACATTATTTGCACTATGAAAAAGTAAAACAATTCTCACCGTTATTTTTTAATATTGCTTTTTTAGGAAAGTGCTAAAAAGTTTCTCAAGGGTCGTCAATTTTAAAAGTTATGATAATGTTACTTTCAATACAAAACTTCTTCTTTTAGGTTCCTTAACAAGTGTCAGTAGAACACTCGATAATAGAGCTATAAAAAATGGATCGGTCTGATGGACTGGTCCATTATCCCATATTTTTAGGTTGGGTTGGGTCTTAAAAAAGCTAACCCAAATACAATTAGGCCTTTTCGATCACAATTCACTACTCTACTTATTAACAATTTTTTTTTTTATTGTTGCTTATCTAATGTTAGTTATTACTACTAATTTTCAAAGTTCAAAGTGACAATGATTCTTGTTTTGTCAAAAGTACTTTTAACTATTCATTGGATAGAGAAAAATAAATAAAATGAAATAATATTAAACGGTAAAAGGTATCACATGAAAAAGACAAATAATTTTATAAAAAACAACAAAGTTTATTAATGGATAAAATTTTGGTGTATTTTCTTAAATGTTTTTCGTATGATTTTTAACAAAATTAACCATAATTTTTTCAAATTCTTATTTTTCTCAAAGTTTATTATAACAAAAAAAAAGTGCTTTTAGTTAATAACAATAAAAAAAGTACATAAGTTTTTTTCCTCAATTAATTTCCTCATGAACTTCAATTCCAAAGTTATAATAGTGTATCATGTTCATTTACCTCTCTCGTTATTGATGATGTTCCAGTACCAAAATATGCTATATGTTTGTTTAGACTCCATATCCATTTTCTAAGAACATTAATTGGTTGTACCATTTAAGCATAATCAGCAAACACTTACAAGAGAATAAAGATATTACAACAAGTATCTTTCAAGACATTATGTACTTTATGATCCAAATATGCAATAGAAATTTTATTTATTTATTCTTGCTCAAAAAAAAAAAAGAAATTTTATTTATTCACCTCATTAACTTGAAAGTATGTTCCATTCAGAGGAAAACGGGCTCTCATTGCAGTTCTGCATGGTATCTGTTTCATAAAATGTTGAATTTTGTATCCCTTTTATTTGTAAAAAATTGGGATTCAAAAATAGTAGTTTCATATTTTCACTAACTAGAAGTGTTCCATAAACTGTTTTAGTCTGACTACCTTCTTCCTCATGGAAGTCAGTCATGCTTGATTCGCCCAGGCTTTCTAATTTAGTTTTTTAAGAATACGCAAAAAGTAGGTATTTGTGTATAATATACTTTTTTAAAACAAAACAAATTTCGTTTAAGTAATACTCTTACTATGTGTACTATATAATCACTTTGTCCATAATCATCATTACCTTTTAGAAGAAAAAATGTGTCTCTAAAGACAAGCTCTCTTTCAAATAACTAGATATATTTAATCTTTTTTTCTTAACGTAAACATAACTAACTCTACTAATTAATGGTTATAAATAATATATAAAGTCAGAAAGGGTCTTATAAGATGGGACAACGGGGTTACCTGGTAGCCATACAACCAGAAGATAAGGGGAAGGATCATCATGTTCTCGTGGAGGATACTATAAACAAAAGTTAGAAATATGAACATATATAACTTTCATGTGTGTATAAAAAAGCTTACTTTGTGATTATTTTGACACCTACCTTAGCTAGGAGAGGGTGATTACCCGTGAGGACATAACTGAACATATAAAGCAAAAATGTATAATCTTGGCATATAAAGTAGTAAGTATTTTCTTTAAAATAAAAATATCTATTTGTTGTTAAAACTCAACAAATATTCTCTAACAATCTGATATAAAGTCATAGAGTACCAAGTTCGCAGAATTATTCCACATGCATACCAACTATTTATTGGGTACACTTCATCAAGGTGCTTATTGCTCAACATGCATATCATTAAAGGAAAAAAAAGAGGATTATAAGGCCAAAAAACAACAGATTTCACGCAAGTTTATGTAAAAAAAGTGTTTTCATTTTTCAAACAGGTTAATAGTCATGCATGTAAGAACTCTAGCAATATCTAAACCTCTAATTTCAAACACCTAAAAGCTAAAACTTCATTACCAAACACATCTACTTAAAGCACTTGAAGTAGTGAATTTGTTCTAGTATCGTTATTGCATAAATAAATACAATAAACAAGGAAATATTTCACAAAAGAATAGCATCCATTGTCAGGAAACTCAACAAATTTTGAAATTAAAATAGTTTAAGTGAAAGCAGAAAAGTCATATTTTATGATACTTTTACACAAGTAGAAAGATGATGATAACTTTTGGAGTTTGTGTTGCGTCTAACTCAATTATACAAAATTAGTTTGTAAGGTGAGGATTACAGTAAATTATAAACACTTGTTCAGACCATATCTCATCTGATATGAAAGTCTTAACAATGTTAAGGAATGCATGGTAACTTAATAGAGACAATAAAACTATGAATAATTTAAGAATATTGAAAGATCTAAATAAATAATAACATAAGAATAAAGGAAAGTGAGAAACTTACATTGAGCGCCTAGTTTTCAGGCGAGTAGCATTTTTCATTTTTGATAAATGAGTGTTTGTAGCATTTGGATGAAATGCAACTAAAGATGTTGAAGCATTCACGCAATGGTCAAACTGTTCAAAAGGATTACCATACATTGGCAAGTATGATGATTCTTGACTACTGAGATTTAATGTTGGAATATCCTCAATAATATAATCATGGTAAATCTCTTCATCACCAATCAATGACGTGCTTTCAAGTTCAGATGATGCGGGCATCTCAACTATAGGTTCACATTCTTTACTCTCTTCAGTAAATAATGTTGATGTAGAATTGCTCCAACAATCAGAGTATGCATTTGCATGATCCATTTGGGTTACTACAATTGATTGATCTGTGGTTGATTTTGGTGGTAAGGCAAGTTTTGTCCTACCTATACATATTAGCACATTTTGATATTGCACAATCTAATTATACCAAAGTCAATATTATTGAGTAAATGGAAACAATGCATATGCGTATATAGTAACGGAAATCTTACAATTGTTAAGTACGAACCATAATATTGTTATATTGTGCTAAACAACGTCAGAAATTAGGTGTGAAGAGGAATTATCTCCATAAAAATATAATGGAGACAACCAAATGGATTGTGGTTGAAGCATGACTTCCAAACAAATACGACAATTTACAAATTTTATTGTTGAGATAATAAGATTTATAGATTACAACAAATTAAAAAGGAAATTTGAGATATTTATAGAGATAAAAAATTTAAAACAAATTACAAAAAAAAAATTACATATTACAATTAACATGGTGGTGCTTTAAGAGATAAAGTTGATGCTTAAGATTTTCAATTAAAACTTTTTGTGGTAGTTTTTCAAGAAAACTGTGTGTGCGTAGATTACAGGTGGCAATTTGATCCATCAATCTACCATCCAATCAATCTTTTAATGAATTCATCCACCAAGCATAAAACTTGACAATAAATTGTTTTAAATCCATTATATTTTCTAAGTACAATGTATCACCTCAAATAATAATACAACTTTATTTGATAAAATAGACATAATTTATTTATAAAATTAATCTAATCAAAAAAAGGAAAGGAAAAAAACAAAACATTTAAAAAAAAAAAAGTAAATCATAAAATTATATTAATATTGTTAGTATTAAATATTATTAATTTAATATATTATTAAAATATTTAATATTTAATTATCGTATGTGTTGGTTAATGCCAGAGCACCATCGACCAATCACTCAAGCTTCATTGTCGACCATTAATGACAATCTGTCATATCACATTTTTAGAGTCTTTTTAATTAAGTTTTAATTCTATTTTTATTAGTTTAATATTTAATTTAGAGTCGTTTTAAATAAATTGACGTTTTTAATTTATTGAGTCAAATAGTATATTATTAGTATTATTATTATCATTATTATTATTATTAGTTGAAGCATATGTGACCCATTAGGGTGTGACATATATGAGAAAATGGAGGCAAGTGATTGGCTGAAAATAAGAAAAGCAATTAGGTTTGCTATATTATGAAAAAAGGAACACATGGCACACTACGATTGGTGGAAGAGAAAACCATGACTCAGGATGTTTATAAAAGAGAAGTTGCGCACAGCAGCAATGGATTAACGTTTCGGCGGATCACGTTTTGGAATAAAAAGGAAGGCAGGCATCACAGGAAGAAAGAGGAGGAACAGGAGCGGCACATGAATATGAAAAAAACAAGAACATCACCGATTGGAATGAAACTGAGAGCACACCGACAACGCTGAAACTCTATCGGTTTATTTTCTTTACTATATTATATTGTTTATTCATTTGATCATGTGTAGCTAATTTCCTTTGATTAAACCAAGATGAATCTATTGTATCTGTGATTCCATGTAGCTTTTGACTCTATTGTTATCAATATAATTCAGTATTTATTCATAATTATTCTTGCTTAATGATTTTCTTAATATCGTGTGTATGACTATTAACACTAGCTTCTATCAATTGCTTGAATTGAATTTAGGTTTCAATTGACTACTAACCCTAACTATTGAACCGAACATAGTAATTGTGATTAACTCAACTTATGAAACTAGAGATAGGAAGTTGAGAGTTAAGACTTAGGGTTAACGAACTAGAACATCGCTTTCAAAGTTATTCAATCAGTTTAAGAGATTAAAAGGTTATAACCTAGGGAAGGGCTTTGAGTCAAGAGATTGATCAAAGCTAATAAGTTAATCTGTCGGAAATGCTGAAATTACATTGAGAACATAGAGAATCTAGCTACCACAGGGACCAATGGAGGATTCGAAAGCTTAATCATCTGTTTTCCATATAATTTCCAATCAGTTTAATTTTACTTGCAATTTACTATTTTTAGCATTTAATCCAACTTCCTAGGGTAACCCATAAATTTAATACATCCTTTATTTTAACATTGTTGCCGAGTAGAATTTGAAACAATCCCTGTGGATACGAACTTATAAATTTTATTAGTTCGACATATTTTTGGTACACTTGCCAAATCTCTATCAACCATCGGATTGTCGTGAAGGTCATCAGAGCTCCTCTGCCAACCACCATGGAACCTCTGGAGCGTCGACGTGTTCAACATTGGAGGACCACCACTTTTTTTTTGAAGGAGAGGACCACCACTTTTAAAATATACTTAATTTTTTAGGAAAATATATGTATATATGTATTTAATTATTAATATAAATAAAATATATTTAGGCTAAATTCATACTATTTGTGCAACTGGGGTGAATAAAAAAATAAATTAGTTTAAGCTGAATATTTTTTGTACCAATTTATAAACAAAATATTGATTAAAAAAATATGTTTAAAAAAATTAAAAAGAACACACATTAATTAATAAATGGATTGGATGGATATCCATCAATAATCTAATAATGGATGTGTTGGATGAATGTAATGAACTAATGGATTGTTATGATCTAACCATTATGATCCATATTTTGCCACCCCATATATACATACATACACGTGTGTGTCTATATATATATTTTCAAAGTTGTTGATTTCCCTCTTGCATCAAGTCATATTATATATGATTGTCAAAGTTGTTGATTTCCCTCTTGCATCAAGTCATAACATATTTTCTAAATTTAATAAATAAATGCAACACATACCTTGCAAGAGAACTTGCATAATATTTACACTCATCTTTCATCGGACAAGCATTGCAATTTGAATTTTTCTCAGTGCAAAAAACCTGCAAAATAATTTAAAATAATTTTGATTTTCTCAATGGAAAGGTACAAATATATTATTTTGAAAATTAATATCTACCTTTTCAAATGTTATCAATTGATAATGCAGTGCATATCTATGCATGATAACATATCATATGTATAAGATATATTAACCAAATACATGGCTCAAATAGATTAAAAAGATGTCTGATAGTTACAATGTATGATGATCAAGTTTGCATTGTCTTGGTCAAATATATTGTTGAATTTTGATTGGATCTAGAAACCTATTTCAAAATGTAATAGTTAATTAATGAATAGCGATATATAAAGTAATGTAAAATTAAAAAACTTTCTGAGAGACTTACTTCTATCAATTATGTATTTGAATTGATTCTGTTAATGGTTGCAGCGGGACTCATCCCAATCGTACAACAATTCATCCAACATTTACATTCACCTTTCAAAAGTGACATATTTAATAAGTAAAATGATATATTTATCTAACAAAAATAGCTTCATTCATTAAATTAAGAATTTGTGTCTACTTATATTCTTTCCGAAAAAGAAATATGTTGAAGAGTTAAAAGCCTTAAATATTGCACACTTTTCAAACCCAATCAATATATGTTCAAAAAATATTCCCTATAACATGAACATTTTTCTTGATTAAAAAAACTCATCTTGATGTCTAATATAGATAAATTATATCAAAAAGAAAAATTAGCAAAGAGACATAGATGATTATACTTTCTTTGCTTCATTTGGTGAAATATCTTTTAACCATTCTAAATCCATGCTTCCATGGTTTTTCATAAACTTCTTCGGTGCATTCTACAAATATATAATATCCTAATTATAATTATCTCAATAATAACATGACAAAAGTTATATATTATTAACTACAAACTAAATATTTTTTACCTGAATTTTTTTTAGCAATTATGTTATGTTGACCACGCTTTTCAACAGCTTTAGCAACTTCATCAACATCTGCATCACTTACTGCTTCCCAATCAACAGAGTCCGCATGATCGATATGTTGATCACTTTTAGAGTGGATTTTTCTTAGTGTTTCCCAATGTTGCATTTTCTTTTCCAGTATGTTCTTTTCCAATATATCTTCTTCCTCCTATTTATTACTAAAAGGCCTATCATCCTCATGAACGCGCTGGTGAATCAATGCGTATATGTGGGAATTGAATTTCTTACCACACTCTTCATGTGGGCAAAGATTACGTTTGTGCAATTGTAACTCTGCCTTAGTGGTGAAACTCATACATCAATTATCAAGGTCGCACTTATGCAGCCTTTTAACAGTGATTTTTTTTTATCTTTGCGAGGAACTGAAGTTTCGATAGGTTTCCGTGTCCTTTTAGCTAGTGGATTTTCTTTGTCATTTTGGCTATTGTCCCCTACACTTTTTTTTGTAGCAATCTTCCCAGTTCTTGACCTCAGCCTCTCACACAGACTTCTTATAAAGTCATAGCAATCAAATTGGTTCTTTTCGTTTTTATTGTCTGTTTGTTTCCTCCCTGCCAGGAGAATCAGAGTTCCTCTCTATGGAACACGAACTATTTTCAATTTTTTTGTAATCAACTTTGGAAGATTCGTTAGCTTTCTGAGCATCCGTTTCTTCAAGTTTTCTATCATTCATTTTTTTATTTGATTTAGGATCTGAAAAAATCATGTTGTTGTTTTGTTCACGGCTAACTAATTTGACAGGGAACCTCGCAGTAAGTGACATAAATGCAGAGCTTTGGAAACAAGAGTGGGTATTAATTCAACACCAAAGAAAACTTGGTTAAATTAATTAATTATATATTTAACTTTACATTGACAAATGGTTAGTCACATTTTGAGTTAAAAAAACTCCACCCACTAATCCAAAACCAAGTCTTTCCATGGTAAGAATCGTCTATCACCTACAAAGCTTATTAATCTATTATAATCAAAACTTTTAAAAAACAAGAATGATTTATTGGTACATGCATTTTAAAAATATTTTTACACAACAAATGAACTTATTACTAGAAATTAACACATATAAATATAGTCATATTTAATCCAAAAGCCATTGATATCCATGCTAAGTAAAAATTTAATATTAAGATATCAATCACTCGTGATTTACAATTGATTAAAAGATATGGAAGTATATATGTTGACCACCAGTCGACATGAGTGTAGCATACAATGTGGAAGTATAAGACTCCAAAGGATTTTCTTAAAAAAATTCCAATATAAAGTTTCACATTTCCTCAAATTTGTCCATGTGTCCTGCTAGAAAAAAAAGGTTGGTTTTATTTTAATTTGAACATAAATTAAAGACAATTCAACTTATGGAAATTTCCCAACACTAATAATAGAATATGAAGTCAATTGAGATGAAAATATACCTTGAACAATATGCACTTGAGTTAAGAATGATACAACTAGTTTATTGTAGAATTCTCTTATCACCTCCCAATACCTCCTCCTTTGTTCATCATTCTCTTCATGTATGTTTTCAACAACGAGCAAATTCCATACTTGTAATCATAGTTTTGAAACTTGGCTCGAATCGGTCGGTCGGATCGATCGAACCGATGGGTAGACCGGTTCGAGCATACCTTCGGATCGGCCATGCAGTTGGCTCGACGAGAACCGGTCAAATTCGGTAAAAACCGGTGACACGGTCGAGTTATGGGTTGAACTCGTGATTTACAATTGATTAAAAGATATGGAAGTATATATGTTGACCACCAGTCGAACTGAGTGTAGCATACAACGTGAAAGTATAAGACTCCAAAGGATTTTCTTAAAAAAATTCCAATATAAAGTTTCACATTTCCTCAAATTTGTCCATGTGTCCTGCTAGAAAAAAAAAGTTGGTTTTATTTTAATTTGAACATAAATTAAAGACAATTTAACTTATGGAAATTTCCCAACACTAATAATAGAATATGAAGTAATAATAGAATATGAAGTCAATTGAGATGAAAATATACCTTGAACAATATGCACTTGATACCTCCTCCTATGTTCATCATTCTCTTCATGTATGTTTTCAACAACGAGCAAATTCCATACTCGTAATCATATTTTTGAAACTCGACCGGTCGGACCGGTGGGTAGACCGGTTCGAGCATACCTTCGGATCGGCCATGCAGCTGGCTCGGCGATAACCGGTCAAACTCCGTAAAAACCGGTGACATGGCCGAGTTATGGGTTGAACCGGTTCTTCTCTCTCTCTTTTTTTTTTTTTTTT
>Ga0315914_1009816_pt1 | contig 12155 bp, 4 predicted proteins | sample MpolenodulesMG_FD_203920 | JGI IMG/M metagenome (GOLD analysis project Ga0315914, IMG submission 203920) | Medicago polymorpha root nodule microbial communities from Los Angeles, California, United States - elongated nodules | ecosystem: Host-associated > Plants > Roots > Nodule | place: USA... | reverse complement strand
GGCGGTTAATTTACAGCCATCTAAAAACACTAAGGTGTAAATTAGCAAACTACACCCACTTATATTTTACTAAAACACCTTTTTGTTTCTATTCCTAATTAAATTTAAATAGAAGTGCAATTTTGTAACTATCTTAAAGAAGATCCTTAAAAAAATAAACAAAAAAGACAATGACATGATTAAGGTACAAAACATGTAATATATACAAACTTTTAACGAAACAATATTTAGAAGTGGGTGTAAATTAGTGAGTTGAGTGTAAACAATTTGATAAATTTATAAAAATGAGTGTGGTTGTGGTACTCCTAAGAACCAAGTTGTTTTTCCCTTTATGAACTCGCCGATCCTTCCTCTGATACACATTCATATTCCACAACAACCATGTTCCTTGAAGATTGCTGCATCGATATTGCACTTGACCTCTCTCGCATTCGGTTTGCTCCACCGGTCATATAGTTATGGCTTGTTTCTCCGTTGGAGTTGCTCGCTCCTGCTTCCCTGTGGATTGCACGTTCACGGACTTGCTGCCATTCCAACAAAGTTTCACGTGCCATATGCACAGACATTCGAGGGTTCGTATCTATGTCACTCCAAAGCTTCTCATTTCTTTTCTTCCATATGCTCCACAAAGTCATTACAAACATCAAAACTTGTTGATGGGGTAGTTGTTCAAGTAGTTGAAAGAAGAGGGATACATAACCATCAACTACTTCTAGATTCTCTTTGATGACATGCCACAACCCCGCCGCTTTCCACACTGCTTCAAATTTCTCGCACCTAAAGAAAACATGCTAACCATTTTCATACGATCTGTCACACATCACACAATGATCACTACACTTAACACCGCGTGGTTGGAGGCGATATCTAGTTGGTAGGCAACCAGGGGTGAATGCTTATGGAAGGGCGGGGTAGCTTTGGCTACCTCAATTTTTATTTCCATTGAATAATTAAGTGTATTATTCTAGTTAGCTACCCCTATAATATATTTTTAGCTACCCCAAACAAGTTTATTCGTAAAATATTAGCACAAATAAAAAGATGAACAAACTAATATTTGATTAATAAATGTATTTGTCTTATTTTGACATTTCGGTCTCTACAACAACTATAGAGAGATCATTTTTAGCAATACAAATTATCAATGGTCAAAAAAATGGACAATAAGTTAATACAAATAGCTTATTTATTTACATTGAAAAAAAAATTGCTAGTCTATTTAACAAATATCCAATTATGAATATATATTTGACTCCGTGAAGCCTAATTTTATAGAGATTAAACATATTTAACCCTTAAATTTAATATATAACGTTCAAAAAAAGTTAATTTTTCTTTACTTCAAAAAAATTCCTTGTATTTGGCCCCCTGGTAAAAATGACTCTAGGTTCGCCGCTGTAGGCAACCACGTGCCGCCCTCCAGTGGCAGTTTCACTACCCGGCGACCCCGGGCACGCGCCCGGGCTCCGGCCCATTTTTTTTGCAATTTCTTATGTAAATTCCTCTGAATTTCTTATATAAACCCCTATAAATTTGGCAATTTCTTACGTAAATAACTATAAATTTGTGGCAAATTTTTTTTGCCCAGACTTTATAACAATATTGGCTCCGCCACTGCCACCCTCCATAGAAAAACCTTCACTTTTTGGGGTACTTTGAGATGTCATAGTTTCGTCCAGTTACCCTCCACGAGAAAGTCTGTGTTATCAACGAAATTTTCATGATGTATCTATATCCAGGCTAACACTGTATTCACCATGGGTTAAAAATTTCATGTGTTTTGTCCTCATCCACCTCATCGATGATAAGCATGGTAGCAATAGTTAGTTTGTGCATCTCTTGCATTAAATAGGCCGTTGATGATGTTTGTCCGCCACATGTGCATTATAGTCAATTAAATCACTCACAACCAAGTCCTCTGATCCTTTAGCTATCGAGCTTGTTACAAAACCCCTACCTTCATCTCACAGCCATGGATATATAATACCATACCTTAACTTTTGAACCAAAATAATTGTAGTTTTAGCATATAAATATGTTACAATATAAGTCTCGTTTTTTTTTTTTTCCTTTCAATGTGGTGTTAATTTTATTTTCTTATGATTCTACTCCTAAATTAATATTGTCTGTACCACTATGCTTTTATGAAAATTACTAACAATCAATATTTTACTATACATTTTTTGTCAAATTTTTTTTTTTACTATACTTTTATGTAATAATTCATGATAATAATCTGCAATCGTGCTACATAATTCTTGAAACATATCTAAAACAGATGATTCTATGATCTTGACGGTGAAATTATATTTGAATAATTAAAAGTCATTAGAGAGGTTTTAACAGTTGAATCAAAAAAAAAAATTATATGTAATAAATAAAAGTTATATGATATTGAATTTTCTAAAGACAATTAATTATTTTCCTAATGCATGCACGGCGTATAGAATAATATTAATTATTCATGTTACTATTGCATCTGCTAGAATAAGTTTTTCTAAATTAAAATTGTTATAATATTATGTTTTATCTAATGTGTCACAAAATAGATTAAATAGTCTTTTTTGATTTCTCTTTGTAAAAAAAAGTCTTCCTTTTTTAAATCAAAACACAAAGAATGCCTCGAAATTGCACATTGTAGGCAAACAAAATCTTCTTTTTAATTTCTATTTGAAAATGCTTTTTTTAAGAATCTTGACTACGAAAGAATCACTTATGATTTTGCTACAAAAAATGTAGGAAAAATGATCTTCAATTTTATGATTTTGTTGAGCGCTCTCAAAGTTACAAGAACGGCCATGAGTAGGATATCAAAGCATGAGTGTGTTTTTTTTTTCGTCCTCTATTTGCTCTTTATCTTGAAAAACAACATTCAGAAATTATCTTCCAAAACCTTTAAAACATAAAAAATATCATTCGAAAGTTATATCTCAAAGGACTTACGCATTTGTGGGGGCCAAAAAGAGCAATGATCTCAAAGGATTGGAGGGTTTATATTTTATTGAGAATCACAAGATGTGCTGGTTACAATGAATAAATGGCTCTAATACTTGGTTAATTGCATTTGGGCGGAGAGATTGTAAAGATAAAGTTTTCCACACTTATTTTTTATGCTATCTCTTTTTCTCCTCAGTAAAATATTTATATTATCTAATAATGGCCAGTGGAAGATAAACCCACATTTATTCCTTACATAGATAATGCAAGCAAATTCTTTTTGGGCTCTATATAAACCCTTCCACTCCCTTCATCTCTTCACACATCTCAAAGTTCTCTCCTTTGTTACATATAGAGGAAACAAGGACTAATTAACTTGTTGTCTCCCCATCACCTTATCTTCCATAACATTCCAGAAATGAGGGTTACCTAGCTAGTCCGATCCAAATATACTACAGGTTTAAGGAGAACATATATATCCAATATCCATATCAAAATTCATTATCTCTATAGAGATTAATCAAGGGTAAGGGTGGTGACAGAAGAGAGTGAGCACACATGGTGTTTTCTTGCAAGATGATGTTTCATGCTTGAAGCTATATGTGCTTACTCTCTATCTGTCACCCCACCACCATCTCTCTCACTCTTGTTCGTCTTATGCTTTCATACCTATTTCTCTGTAGTTTATGACACTAGTTTCACTTGCACAATTCACCAAGATTCAATCTTTGTTCTTTTATCGTTTTCCCTTTTTAATGGTTGGACTAACCCTAGATTTCAACTTGTGGCTTCACTACTTTAAGGCAATAATGTATCATATGATTCAAATCTCATTCATTTATTTCACAGGTATGTGCTTTTTTAGATTGTCTACGTTTCTGTATATATCGATTCGTCTTAGCTCTTAGCATGCTACCTAGGCCCTAGCAGTTAATTACTTCATCAAGGCCATATTGAATGTGTATTTGGTCAACTTTTTTCTACTATTTAGTTAAGTCTCTCTTTTTTTTGTTACGTTTTTAGTTAAGAGTCTTCGTACAAATTAATTAATTAAATTATCTGGAAACACCTATAGTTTGTCTTTGATCCACACTGCCAAGAAACATGGTTTGTTTTATTATATTTTATTGTTTTGGAGTGTATATACACCACCCATCTAGAGATAAGAGAGCAACCAATTGGATCATTTGTCGGTTATGAAAAATCTTATCCTTAGGGCTTTGAATTTTCTCTGTTAAGAAGAAAATTGATCACCAAATTAAGAGACTTTGAGCACTTTTATACTCCTTCAGATCTGGATTTCATTTTGATTTCAATTATCAAGCCCTTAATTTTTTTACACCATTTTGTTACTTTTTTTTATTGCTAATACAGCCAACCTGTTTTACAGAGAGTAAATAAATGTTTATGTTTATTTTTTGTGTTTAGGTGATATTAAACGAAATAGATCTATATTATACAGATCTTCATGAAATCAAATTAGCATTATGAGAATTGGTAAGTGATTAGGGTCCTTGTGTACAACCTTCCCTATGATTGCGTATATAATTTTGGTTGTTGTTGTCGGTTGTATTCTTCTAGACTTTTGTTCATTATTATCACTTTTGTTATTTTCTCTTGTTGCATTTTACTTTAAACCTTGTAATATATTAGTACCATTTGTACTCTGTACCAAAAAAAGAAGAAAAAAGAATACCATTTGTACTCAGTGTCTTTCTATAAGAGTATTTGATTTGTCGTTAAAGAAAATAGCATTATAAGAATGATACCAGCTGTGTAGGGTTTGTTTATTTTGAGTTTTGACTCAGAGTGAAAGTGAAAAAGAAAATAGAGAAATTTCTTAGTTATTTTGAGGTGTACTATCATGCAAATTGTCAATGTTGACTTCTCTCTTGTTCTTTCTTTCATTTCACTTTCATCAAATTAATTTAATGCGTTTCTGTTTATTAGTTTTGATTAATAATTAATAGATTTATTTTTCATCAAAAAGAATCTCAAACACGCACAATTTTTTGTTCTCCACATATTTATGTAGCCTGTGAATTAAAAGATGTTTAACAAATAGAACTAATGTACAATTAAAAGAAAGAAGACAGTGAAAGCAATGTCCATTGTTGCAATCTTTTTTTTTCTTAAGGAAAAAAAAACTGCAACCTGATCTTGCATATATATGTAATGATATTTTATGTATTTTTTTTTATGACAAATCAAGAAGGCGAAGTAAAGTGGTACTCCAAATTCCCTTGTAAAAAAAGGGTACTCCAACTCATTAATTTCATGTATATTATCTAGATAAACATTTTTTTTCATGGTTTACATCAACAAATATTTAAGCAGAAATTGTTGTAAAATTAAATTCTATTTGGCACAATATAAAGTTGAACAATGTTCCTTATTTTCTTACATAACCAAAATTAATCGATACTTCAATCCATTACATTTAAAATTTCAACATGCATGCAAACACCCTAATGGGTTGCAAGTCCAATCAGAGTACAAATACTAGCATTTCTCCCCTCCCTACAAATAAAAAGAAATAATATTTTAACAACCATTTTTAAATAATTTTTGTGACAACTTTCTCTCTCATATTTTCATTGTACGTTTATTTTCTCTCTTGCTTTTTTTTCTCTCTCTCTATTGTTATTGTCCAATAAGAAGAGAGGAAAAAAAGATTTTCACTAAAGTTGTTTGATTTTGGTCCAAATAAATCATCCCCAATGATAAAAATGTTCCTTGTACTGTTTGTTGTTTGGTTTGGATAAATTTTGTGTTAAGAAATTATCTGATCTAAAGATTAAAATAACATGTGGATCTTATTAAATGTAGTTTAGTTTACATCGATTTATTCATATTTAATTAACCAATGTATAATTATATATTAATATTTTCTTTTGTCAAAAAAAAAATATTAATATTGTCTAAGTTAAATGTCATAAAATGTATAACACATACACCTGAGACTCAACTCACCTAAAAGGTTACAATTCAAAATTTGAACACTTTTATTCACATAAAGAATATCTAAAGATAGGGGATGACTAATATTGATTCCGTCTGACGGTGGACCCAAATATTTTTAGTAAATTTTAATATAATTATTTTTATTTTTTATTATAAAAAATGAAGTAAAGTTCCACCTTTGGACTATCTTTGAGATCATATTAGATTATATCCAATAAAATTTTGTTATGAGTGATTTTCAGTTACTGTAGATCGGTCTGTAGTTTTTATTTGGATGTGTGAAATATCTATTTGCTACTACATTCATCCCCTAAATATAAAATCCCTTGAGTGAATCAAGGGAATTAAGAAAGTTGTTTGTGATATTAAATTTGTTAATAAAATTGATATAGCTTTTACAAGTTTATTCATTAAGAGAGAAAATTAGTAAGGGAGCTTCTACGGTGCAGGCAGGAAACTAACTTTTTTGAAAAAGTTAATTTTGATTTTAATGTTTGATTCATTTTTAAATTGTTGATTACTGATAATGATCAATAGTAATTCATCTAGTAATGCTTGCAACATCTTGGACTTACAGGTACTATTTTATCGTTGACATCTTTAACATGCAAACAGATTTGATGATATTATGTGATAGTCTTAAGTGTTACACTTTGTGGGGTATTACACTTAAAACAAGGTAGGATAAAATTAGATTAAGTGTAGTCTTGTTAATATGATGAATTGATGATACTATGGAGACTGAACTTTTGATGTCATTGTACAAACAGTGGGGTGTTACTCACTACACTTTTGATGTTATAGTGTTAACTTCATCAGAAAAGTCATTTTCACGACTTCACCATAGAATTTTCCAATTAGTAAATGTTTACATTAGAATATTTATTATAAATTGCATAAAAAGATGTAACTTAATTAGAGGTAAGTTAGTAAAGAAATAATTAAAGCATTTTTTTACTAAAAGAAGTGATATATTTATCGTTCAAATTGGTAGAGTGAGTCATGAACAAACACAAATTCAACATCGTTAAAAACGAAATGATGAATATGCCAACAAATTCAAAACATCTAAGTTAACAACATAAACGACAAAAAATCTACAAATAATTTGACAAAATCAAAATGATCGGAATGAACAAGCCTCCCGAGTATCACGTTGACGACCTTGTCTTTTATTAAGACCCTCCACTTTCTGTCTAAATTCTCCCTTCTTCTTCATTTGTGGAGAGTAATTCATCAACCTGTCCCCAAAGATCCCCTCCCACCAGAAGAAAACAATGGAGTACTCCATTAATTAATAATTAGATGCACTATATAAGCATGCAAAGGCTACCACAAATTTCGCAGGTGCTATTGCCATGAAATCTTACATCTGTATTATTAATTTAAACGGATAGAATTTTACTCTCTTGAGTCACTGAAAGATTTTCACATAAAGTTACTATATATGTTTTTTTTAAGGATAAAGTTACTATATACTTAAAAAACAGTACTGAGCTGTACTGATTTCAAATAATAAACTGCATATAGAATTTAACCATGTCTACTAAAGGTTCCTTTCTATGTTTTCTATGACAATTGAATAATTAACAAATGGAACATAAGAGTTCAACTTGATCAGCGTGTTTGATTCAATAGCTAGGGTGGTCCTTGTTTGTTTTAGAGGCTTATGAGATGGATGTATAGAAGAAGTAGGGTTAGGTTCCACAAATAGTTAAACTGTTTCATTGACTGATCAATAGACAAATTTCACAATCAACAAAACATGCTCCTAAGTCCTGCTAAAAGCAAAATAAATATATTAAAAAGCATATATTTTTTGTGTGACCAAGTAATCATCCGCTGGAAAGATTAATGTTTTAAGCCGGACAAAATCACAAATGGTCTACATTTAAGAGTTTTAACCATAAGCATTCATTACAAAATCGATCCAAATTAAAATAAAAAACCAATCCAAAAAATTGAGAACTACAAAATATTATTATATGTGTGTTTGGATGTTATTTTGTAAAAACTATTTAAATCATATTGAAGTTCAAATTTCTTTTCCAAAACAGAACCAACACATACGTGAATTTTAATACTTGTAATTTTTTTCCTGTTAATATGATATTTTGTATTAATCTATTATTTATTGAGTTTAAACTTTTCATTTTAGTCTCCCTAAAAATGTTCTTCGACTTTTAGTCCTTAATTTAGAAGATTTCTATCACCACTGATCATTGTTGTTAAGTAAACTCATGTGTACGATTTGAATTTTTGAATTTTTTTTCATAGTCATGTTTAATACATTATAGAATTCTCTGTTGCAGAATTATAATTATTTTAACAAGATATGAATTAAATATAAATTTTTATGTGTTCGGCGTTTAAATAATCATATTTAATTTGCGTTTTGTTAAAAAAAAATCTATTTTTTATAGAAATTTGTATACTATTCTAAACATTCTTGCAAAAACTCATTCAAATGTTACACATAAATTGAGTTAAAAGTAGAGAAAAAAAATAGTGATGAAATCTTTTAAAAAATTAAAAGTCGTATAAATATTTTAAGAGAATATAATAAAAAGTTAAAATATTTATAGAGATAGAAAAAACAGCTCAAAGGTTATATTTTTATTTTATTTTAATAAGCAAAACGATAGATATGATTTGAGTAAAGACAAAAACGGGTACATATATAATGTAGCATCAAACCGTTGGCAATATGGGCCGACATAGCTCCTGCTCCAAAAACAAGATAATAATACCTATTTTTGTTGTATGCAAAGAATAAAGAATACAGACAATTAATTGGAAACAGGAAATCACGCAGAAAATATATATAATAAGGTACACATTTGTCCATAGCAAATAGTATCACTAATGGAGTAGCTGTTCAAGAATAGCGTGTTCCACTCTTCTTTGATACATGTCTGTGAAGTGGAGACTTTTGTTTGTGATCCCTATCATCATAGGTGACTCTTGACTTCCTTTAATTTGTTTGATTCCCTCGTACAAATTATTTGCATCTATACCTCTTTGATGATGGGAGACATTAAGCAAATACATTAGAGAGTAATATTGTTTAGCTTTTAAATAGTACCTTACAATATCTAATTTAATGTTTGACTTGATTCTTGTTTCGTGTTGACCAAGCTATTAATGTAAATTATGTGATGAATGGGAGTAATAAAGGCTTGCATGAGGAAAATATACAAAGACCCTAGCAACCATGGTTACACATTTCTAATTATGTGCAAAATTATAGATTAGCTAAAGAAATCTGAAGATGTGATCACAACTATATAACCAAAGTGTGGAACGAGATATACACGGATACATTAAAAGACAAATAAAACAATATATTTGAAATGAACTTTGCCAAGTTAATATTGTGATTTTTTATTTTTTTTTTATTTTTGAAGGAAGGTTAACATTGTGATTCAGAAACTATAAAAAATTTGTAACAGGTGAGTTTTGAATGAGGTTTTTCTTGAAGCTTTTGCTTTAAAAAATCCTTAGATGCTTTTCTTGATGATGAGGTTTGGTCTAGTAAGTAATACTACCCTTTGTTTCTACTAAAATTTTGAAGTTATTATAAATTAAAAATTATGTTTTCATTCTTAAGAATTTGAAAATTAGTTAATTTATGAATATATCAAATAAATTTGTCTTTGTCAAATTAATTGAAGTCAACGACACTCATTCTGGTAAAAGTTAAAATTATTATTCTCTTAATTAAATGATGATATTCACTAAATAAAAAGTACTCGTTCCTTTTGACAGTATAATTCATCTTTGACTGTACAGATTTTGCTCTCATGGTTTTATACTTTTTGTTGATCTAGTTATACTTTGCTTGAGAAGCAGGGTTTCTGATCCTCCTTTATATTTGAAGTTCCATCAGGTAATTGAGCTATGATAATTGACAACACCAAAAGAAACAACTTCCCACACATCATTGTTTACCATCAGAGTATCATAAAAGTGCTTATGTATAAGTTATTTCCAATAACAAAATATAAAATAAAGTCAAATTGTTTTCATATAAGCATTATTTATTTTGTTTTCTTAAGCGATCCTGGAGCTTATAAAAAGAAGTTGAAAAACAATCTCATGTGTGTTTGTTTATGTCAGTAGATAAGCTTAAATAAGCCATTACAACCAAGTATATACAAAATACCTGCTTCACATGCCATGTTATGCACTTCACAATTTACATCCTTTTCGATTTTCATATTTGGTTTTCTGAATTCCTTTCTTCGTACTATGTCTGAATTCTACAAAACTTTCCTCCCAGTTGCTCAAAATCATATCCATAATATTTTATTTAAAAACAAAATAGCTACTATTATAGAAAACTATGCATTGAGATTGGCTCTCACAGGTTGAAAATACATTGATAAATCTGAATAGTGTCGATTTTATTTTCAATACTCTCTACATGATGAGTAAGTCAACATAAAAATCTAGCTGATCCTACCGACGGCCTTCAACAATTGATTTCAGGTAGGCATAGGAGGTCGTAGTGAATGGCTATTGTTCTTAGTATCAGTAAAAACTTGATTATCACTACATCCAAGGCCTCTTAATCTATTAAGCTCTGGAAGCACAACTGATGCAAGATTTGGCCTATCTTTCTTGCAGAGTTCTGCACAATTCAATGCTAATTTTGCAAATGATAGAGCCTCTTCAACTGGCCAATCAGTCACCGCAGAATCAAGAATCTCCGAAAACTGGTCCTTTTCAATTGCCCTTTTAACGTGATGAGCAAGTCCCATAGGAGGCCTGGCTGTGATTATCTGCAGTAGCATTATCCCTAATGAATATATATCTGATTTTGGTGTTAACATTCCTGTTTGTTGATACTCAGGATCAATATAACAAAATGTTCCAGCAGCTGAAGTCATGTAATATTGTGTCACACTGTCAGCTACAGAAGGAGGAACTAATCTTGCGAGACCGACATCAGCGACTTTACTCACGTAATTTTTGTCTAACAAAATGTTTGATGGTTTAAGGTCTCGATGCACAATTGGCTCTGGCTTTGTTTGGTGAAGGAAAAGAAGTGCAGTTGCAATCTCAGCTGCTACTTTGAACCTTTTTTGCCATGATAGAGGCTTGGTGTTATTTTTCCGAAATAATCTATCTTCTAAGGTACCGTTTTCCATGTACTCATACACCAAACAACAATGCTCACGACATGCTCCGAGGAGGAGGACCATATTTGGATGTCTAATACTGCTTAGTACCTCAACCTGTGCATGTAAGGAGGAAAAAGTATATTGTCATAATTGTGTAAACATATTCTTGTCATAACAAAAGGATGAGGGTCAGTCAAAGTTTAAGAAGTGGGCAAAGGTAAACAAACGTTATCAATCGCAGATAGCAGAAAATAGCAATTTGTTCAAACTCCAGTACATAACAATGTTATAGCGTGCCGCTACTATTTGACAACATTTTACACTAAATAGCATATCCTGGCATAATAGTGATTTTTTCAAATTTCGCTCTGTTATAGTGCCATTGCACCACTATAGCCGTTATATCAACAAAAAAAAGGCAAAATTTGCATTATTAAAAAGTTAATATTTAATTATCCTTTCATATTTAGGGTACAAAGAAAAAATGTTGATACTCATGATTACCTCTTGGTTAAATTGCTTCCTGCCTTGAGCAGCTTCAGGATTTAAGAGTTTGACTGCAACTGGTGTGTGATGAAGGTGACCTTTAAACACAGGTCCATATCCACCTTCACCTAGTTTCTTTGATGGTGAGAATCTCTCAGTAGCAACTTCAATCTCCATCATAGTGTATTTTCTATATCGATTATCATTTTGAGCCAATGCATTCAATACTTTATTCTTCTCTTCTGCCTCTTTCCTAGCCTTCATCTCTACCTCCTTTCTTCTTTGTGCCTCCTGTTCAGCCTTCCTCCTGGCTTCCTCTGCTGCTTCAAATGCAGCTTTGGCTTTAGCCTTCTCCCTTTCTGCCACTGCAAGAGCTGCCTCCTGAGATAACCTAACTTCCACAACCTTTCGTTCCTCTTCCTCTTTCCATCTACGAATTTGTTCTGCCTGTTAACAAGAAAAATGATTGTTTTACATCAAATATTTTGATGTTGAATACAATGTCATTTGCTTTTTGTATGTATTTTTCAAAACTGTGCAAGTTGAAGAAGATATAAAGCAAGAGAGATATAAAGATAAAAACATATGATTTTGATGTTCATACAACACACCTGTTTATCACACATTTTAGAGTCGTTTCAT
>Ga0315914_1009811_pt1 | contig 12159 bp, 14 predicted proteins | sample MpolenodulesMG_FD_203920 | JGI IMG/M metagenome (GOLD analysis project Ga0315914, IMG submission 203920) | Medicago polymorpha root nodule microbial communities from Los Angeles, California, United States - elongated nodules | ecosystem: Host-associated > Plants > Roots > Nodule | place: USA... | reverse complement strand
TTGCTTCAAACTAGCAAGTACAAATGTGCAATATAGACCACTGTTTTCCATTGCGGATCACAAAAAATAACGTTTTTTTCAATAAAATCAGTGTTGTCGATGGCAGAAGGCCAAAAATCTCACCAAACCGATATCAAGTCTGATTTTTAATTTTTAAGAGAGAAATGTTGTTTTTTTGTAGAGAGAATACTTTTAGATGATATAGTAAAGAGAGGAAACTAGAATTAGGTGGTTTGGACATGTAGAGGGAAAACTTGTAGATGCTATAGTAAGGAGAGTAGATAAGATGGAAGATAGTCAGATCACTAGAGGCAGAGGTAGACCTAAAAAACTATAAGAGAAACTATTTAGAAAAATATGAGATTAATGAGCTGGATTAAAATATGGTTTATGATCGAACATTAAAGCTTAATTTGATCAATGGAGTCAGCCCCAATTAGTGGGATATGACTTGGTTGTTATTGTTGATGATGATGATGTCGTTGTGGTCTTAACCCTTTGATTCTTACGAAAAAGGGTCTTCGATACTCCGGAGTTCGGCTAGAAGGTAGGTAAAGTCTAGCCAATGATTGTTCCAGCCAGGATACAACAACAATAACAATAACCAAGCCTAATCCCCTAAGTGGGGTAGGCAACTTGGGTCAAATTACGTCATGATGTTCTATCATAAACTACGTTTTGGTCCAACTCATTAATCTCCAAGTCTTCCTAATAATTTCTCTAGTCAGGATTCACACTGATTTTTTTTAATGATAAAAGATTGATGTTATAGGCTCAATTTCAATTCATCTTTTTTTTTTGGCCTACCGGAAGAAGCAATAAATCAAAATTGAAAAATCTAACAAAAAAGCAAAATAACTAACCACATTCTTCATCTTTTTAGATATATAAATGATGCTTTTATATCTATTAATATATATGTATTTCATAAGTTTCCATGATTCAAGTTAACTGATCATTGGAGGAGGTTCATCCTTCCTATATTGTGGCGCTCTAAATGGATTGAGTTGAAAATAAAGAAACTCGACTCTGTAGCACAGAAATACGTAAAAGAGATTGCGGCTATTGATCAACAAAAACAGCTTGATTTTTTGAAGTTTGCAATAGATGATTTTGGTGTCAAGTCAGTACCTAGATCTGAGGGAATTCAAAGGACTAAACTCATGTAGAGAAAGAACAGGAAAAGAGCCGACGAATGTGACTTATCACCATATATGTCTAACCATTGTTTTTTCTCGTACTATGGTATGGAATTACTTGGTTTGTTGTAGTATTTTCTTTTGCCAGTGTAATTTGCTTTGATAGTAATCTTTTTTCTCTCTTCTACTGTTCAGAGAATAAAAACCGAGCTCATGATGGTCCCGTAGAAGGTTTTTATGATGATGTTGTAGGTAGAGTTAACATGCACAGATATTCATATTTACTTGCATGTGTTTATTGAGTATATGATTATGAACATTTTTCAAACTGGTTTTGATCAATTGTTATATGTTTCTACATTCCATGAGATTCTAAATTTTTAATCCTATGTTTTGTTTCATTGATATGAGAAGGTAATGCTGATAATGTTGGGGAGATCAAGTTAAACGATATGTGGGCACCTGTAGATCATCAAAAAGATAATGATAAATCCTTCGTTGACATGATTGAAAATGTTGAAGCATTGTTGTCGCAAGTTGAGAATTTGAAAACTCGGATTGATACCGAGAAAAATGAAAATCCTGGAAAGTTCTGTTCTGCAACTCAATCGAACATAGTTGGGCCATCTAATGGATTTAATCGTTCTGTTCATAATTCTGCTTCTTTTGCTGGTAAAGAAATTCCTGTTCCAGGTAGTTTTGCCGGTAAATCTGAGTTATATGCGGAAGATCAACTTATGACTGACAATGCATTATCAACTTGAGAAGGGATAACTCCTTCCATCGAATCTGCCAATAGGACCCAGTTTGAGGTTCAGGGAGAAAATGTAAGCTCTATTATTTGAAAGTTATTTCAACAATTTGTATGTTGTTCATGTTTTCCATTTTTATTGCATAAGTTTCCACTGCCTGCACCATGCTCTTGGTTTTGTTTAGTTTCTATTATGAAATCTATCCATGAAGGAAGTTGTTCAAAATTCACAAGAGTTAAGATGTCACAATTTTTATAATCCAGTTTTTGTTAATTCTCATTTCTTGTTATCCCAAATAAATGTCCTTGGTGATTCAACATAGAAGTTTCTTATGCATGTGCACAATAAAATACTCTTGACCTGTCATAACCCTGCCATGTTATATCTATTCTCCTACACTACAATGTTATAGTCCTGCAATAGTCTTTATTTGACAAGACTATACTAAATAGTGTACCGTGGAAAAATAACATGTTCAAATTCTGCAATGCTATAGCCGCTATTTGACAACACCGGTGCCTTTACTTAAAGTTTGGAGTTAATAACAATAATGTCAGACATTGTAAATTTATAATGTTGTCATTTTCTTGTAATGCTATGACTCAGGTTGAGGAGAAATCCAATGAATCAGTTGTAGAGCAGAAATCCATTTCTCCAGCTCAAGTTTCAGACTCTGAGAATGCTGTTCCTAATGCTCATTCTATTAAACCTTGTTCAACATCCAAAACACATTTTCCTAGGAACACAAGGAGGGTAAGGAGGAAGTTTGGTCCTTAGATTTATAGATGCAATGAGGTACAACATCATAATGTGTAAATTATGGTTTAGTTGGTATATATTTTGCTGCAACCAAGAAATGAGTTCATTATTATTACATTATGTGAATATGTGGATCATGCTCTTTCTTGAAGGATGCTTTTATTTTTATTTATTGAAGATATATTATTTAAGGAAGTACTGTTTCTTGATGTACTTGGGAGATTATTACTTCAATAACTGAAAATACAGTTTCTAAAAAACTATTAGCATTAAGCAGTCACCATTATCAGTTAACTAAACAGAAAATACAGTTTTTGTTTTCTACCTTAACTTTTTGGCTGTTATTTTTTAACTCGCAAATTGAAGTATGAGAAATATATATAAGTGACACTTTGTGGTTTATTTAAGTAACACTCTTGTAAAAAAGTTGTATTCTCGGTCTGAAGATGAAGAAGTGCGAGATGATTTTCATATTTATGGGTTTTTAAATTTAGTTGAAGTTATGAAGAAAGATAAAATTGATGGAGAGGACCAAGTTGAATGACAGATGCAAAAATAAGGGACCAAAATCTAATGATTACTAATTATGAAACTAAAATTAAAAAAAAATTATTTAAGGGACTAAACATTCAATTTACCATATTCTAATATAAAATATTATGTGTGTGTCATTGTACTACACAACATTAAATTATGAGAGAGGACACAATATTTGAATCTCTAACAATACAGTAGAAGAGAGTAGACAACATTAAGGTAAGGTTAAAGTTCTCAATGTTTTGTGTTTTGATGATTATGTCCTTCATTTTTGCATTCTTCTTGTTTTTTTTTCCTTTCGTGTTTATTTGCATTCAATTACATTCACCTTATTGTTTATTTGCTTCACAAATTTACATCACATTCACCTTATTCTTAGGGAGTGCAACAGATTAGTTTGGTTCTATTTTTATTTTAAAAAATGTTAAAAGTCAATTAAATTTACATCAATTTGATTTGGTTTTAGTTTTATTTTTATTTTTATAAATGAACCGATAGAAATTAAATCGATGATGTTTGGTTTAATTTGTTTCAGTTGTCCGATTCATCTAAAAATCGATTGAATAGTTGTTCTTTCAATATAAAATAATTGAACATCACAACAACAAGAAGAGAAATTAACAACGCCGCACAAGACAACGAACAACACATTGTCGCATTCAGAAGATGATATCATGGAGAAAAAAAATTATATCTATTTAAAATCACTTGTTTAAATTGAAATAAAGAGAAAAAGATGAAGAAGAGTGATTTTGTTGGGAATGACTTGTATTCTTGAATGGAAATAATAGTGGCTATTAAATAGACAATACAGTTCTAAGAAATAGCAACAACTAAGCCACGTACGTGCTTAACTTATCAGTGGCAAACAAAACTAGGAATAAGTCAAATAACAACCTACTGCTACTTCCCTAGTTAATAGGGATTATTCTAACAAAAACAAACTAAAACAAAACATAAAATATCTCATCACTACCACCCTTAAGCTGAGCTGCCAGTTTACTTCTGGAATTCGACAGACTCCCATCAAACTTCGCAGCTTAAGAAAAATATCCAACTTGAGAGGTAATTTGGTCATCACATCTGCTATTTGCTCTTGAGTTCCACAGAAAACTAACTTCACGATTCCTTCTTTTGTAAGATCACGCAAGAAACGGAAACGAACATCTATGTGCTTGCAGCGACCGTGTAACCCAGGATTCTTAGAGAGTTTGATTGTTGAACTATTGTCACAAAACATGACAGTACTGCCACTTTGGGAGTGACCAAGTTTTTCCATGATCCTCCTTATCCAAACAACTTGACTGGCACAGTATGCAGCAACCACAAACTCTGCTTCAGTTGTTGAAAGAGTAACAATAGGCTGCTTCTTAGATGACCATGAAAAAGCACCCAAACTCATAAAAAAAAAAATCCAAATGTACTTTTTTTGTCGTCTAAATCACCAGCATAGTCACTATCAGCATAAGCCACCAAATCATCACTCCTTCCCTTCTTGTAGAAAATTCCAAAATCTGATGTACCCTTCAAATACCTCAACACTCTTTTTAATACTTGCAAATGCAACTCAGTTGGCTGCTCCATGTATCGACTAACGAGACTAACCACAAACATTAAGTCAGGTTGAGTAGCTGTCAAGTACATCAAGCTACCTACCATTTGTTTGAAGAAATTTACATCCACCTTAACTCCATCAGTATCTTTGCAAACTCGAAATCCTGGGACAATAGGATTATGCACATAATTGCTTTCTTCCATTCCAAATCTTCTCAACACTTCCATGGCATACTTCCTTTGACAAATATAAATTCCATCATCTCTTTGCAATACTTCAATACCAAGAAAGTATCTCATCCTTCCAAGATCAGACATATCAAATTCAAGTATCATTGAATTTTTGAAATCTTCAAACATAGACTCATCATTCCCGATAAAAATAAGACCGTCAACATAAATACTAACAATCAGAATTTTACCTTCTTTACTGACTTTCACAAACAAAGTGTGCTCACTATGACATTTTTGAAATCCTTCCTTCACAAAATAAGATTCTATTCGGCTAAACCAGGATCGTGGAGCTTGTTTAAGCCCATATAAAGCCTTTTTCAACTTATAGACCTTGTTTGGACTACCTTTCTTCTCATATCCCTTCGGCTGCTCCGCAAACACGTCCTCATTCAGTTCACCGTGCAGAAACACTGACTTTACATCTAGCATGGTATACTACCCAGCCTCTTTGTGTAGCAAGAGCAACAATCATTCAAACTGTATCCATTCTTGCCACAGGTGCAAATACTTCAATGTAGCGACTCCATACTGTTGTGCATAGCCTTTAGCTACCAGACGTGCTTTGTACTTGTCTAGCTCTCCATTTTCGTTGAGTTTAATTTGTTTTGTAAATCCACTTGACACCAATCTTTTTAGCATGTGCTGGAAGATCAGTCAAAACCCATGTTTCATTCTTTTCAATTGCTTTAATCGCATCATCCATAGCTACTCTCCACTTCTGACTTTTTACCGCTTCTTCAAAATGCACAGGATCTGCAGTTGCAAACAACACCATATTAGCCTTATCTTCTTGAGAAAGACCTTCTCCACACTCTCATAATCATCCATCCAACCCGGTCTTCTTCTATGTCTCCCTTCACTTGAACTAGGTGACCTTACATCATTCAAATCACTTGAGGAATCTGTCTCCACTTCTTTAGCATCACTATCACCTTCAATGTCTTCGTCATTTTCATTGTTTGTTACAACTTTTCCTTCATCTTCACCCCACTCTAAGTCAGCTGCAATTAACTCCTTGTAACTATTGTTCCAGTCCAATGATTTATCTTCTTCAAACTTAATAAAATGGCTAACCATTATCCTTTTTGATATTGGATCGTAAAGCTTATAGGCTTTGGATTCTTTGCTAATTCCCAACAATACACAAGTAAAACTTTTGTCTTTTAATTTCTTTCTCTTGGCGTTAGGTACATGTACATGTGAGACCCATCCAAAAACACGAAAGTGTTCAACATAAGGCTTGATTCCACTCCAAGCCTCTTCTGGAGTCATGTGTTTTACAGCTAAGGTAGGACTGCGATTCAAAACATGAACAACCCAATTCACAGCTTCTGGCCAAAAATTCTTTGGAATATTTTTCTCTTCTAGCAAGCTCTTCACCATATTCATAGTAGTTCTATTTTTTCTTTTCGTATCACCATTTTGATGTGGAGTGCATGCATCTGTCAATTGCCTTTTGATCCCGTTCTCTTTACAAAACAGGTTAAATTCATCTAAGGTGAACTCCCCTCCTCGATCAGTACGCAGACACTTAATGCAACTCTCATTTTCTTTCTCAACAAGACTTTTAAAATGTTTAGAAGTATTGAATGCATCAGATTTCTCTACCAAAAAAAAACTTTTCGAGTAAAGTCATCAATAAAACTGATTAAGTACCTTTTGCTTCCATTTGATATGGGAGTGTGCTGACCGCACAAGTCAGCATGAATTAGTTGAAGCTTTTGTGATGCTCTCCAATGACTTTTCTTTGGAAACGGAATACGGTGTTGCTTTCCTACCATACATGATGTGCATATTGTTGAGGAAGCAGAAAATTGAGGCAAACCATGAACCATTTTCTTGAATTGAAGTGTTCTTAGGCCTTTATAGCTCAAATGGCCAAATCTATGATGCCAGAGGTGAGACAAATCTTGAGAGGTTGTATGGAAACAAGCTTCCCTTCTTGGTTGAGACATAGCTAACAGAAAAAACATCCTATTAGATGTCATTTCTGTTTGGATAATTAATCCTTTCACCGGATGGTAAATTTGACACTTATCATGTTGAATAACAATTGATAATCCTTCCTTCAAAAAAAACAATTGATAATCCTCTTTGTTGTAGCTGACCAATGCTCAACCAGTTATTCCTTAACTCCGGCACATAAAACACCTCTGTGACTACATGAACAACACCGCTTACTAACAGCCTTACATTTCCTTTTCCTCTTAATGACATCTTTGAATTATTTCCCAATTTCACCATTTGTGTAAAGCTTTCGTTTAGATCACTAAACAACGTTTTGTCTTCGCACATATGATTGCTGCATCCTGAATCCATAAACCACACATCCTCTCTTTTTGCTTCATTATGATCCACATACGACATCAGCAACATTTCTTCATTATAATCAAGATCAAGATAATTATCTTCTTTGCCTAAACTAGGACACTCATATTGAAAGTGTCCAAGCTTGTGACATTTGTAGCACTCAACAACGGACCTGTCAAAGGCTTGACGTCCTCTGCCTCTTCCTCTGCCACAACCCCTTCCTCCTCCTCCTGATCTATTATCATGTGTTATCTTTAATGCTTGTTCTTCTGTATCATGCTTATGAAACTTCTACTCGTGAACAATTAATGAACTTTGCAGCTCATCGACGGATATAGCATCAATATCCTTTGACTCCTTAATAGAGCAAACAAATGTAATTGTATTTCTCTGTTAAGGATCGAAGTATTTTCTCCACAATTGTAGTATTTACCAATTATTCACCATACACCCTCATTCTATTGGCTACAGACATGACTCTGGAGAAATAATCATAAACATTCTCCCCATATTTCATTTCCAATGTCTCAAACTCTTTGCGAAGAGCTTGAAGGTGTAACCGCTTTAATTTACTCTTGCATTTCCTTCATATTTTTTCTTCATAGAGTCCCAAGTTTGCTTTGAAGTGTTGTTCTGAAGAATTGTCTCTAGGATGGTACGATCTATGGCCTGGAACAAATAGTTCTTGCATTTCAAGTCCTTCAAGTTCAACTCATCTAGCCTTCTTCTTTATGCATATGTCACGGCTTGTCCTTCATAACCAGTCTCTACTAAGCTCCAATACTCTTTGGATCTGAGAAAATTCTCCATCAACATACTCCAATGATCGTAATGACCATCGAAGCGGGGAACTGCAGCACAAAACTTCCTTCACTCGTCGTGATTTTTCTCTATTTGCAAGTCACTCAAAGTCTGCAACTATTTTTTTCTTCTCAAGCCCAGTGGGAGCTCTGATAACAGAATGTTGGGAATGACTTGTATTCTTGAATGCAAATAATAGTAGCTATTAAATATCCAGTACAGCCCTAAGAAATAACAACAACTAAGCCACATACATGCTTAACTTATCAGTGGCAAACAAAACCAAGAATAAGTCAAATAACAACCTATTGCTACTTCCCTAGTTAATTGGGATTTATTCTAACAAAAACAAACTTAAACAAAACATAAAATATCTCATCAGATTTCAGGTCAAAATTTGACCCAAAACCACCTCCTCAATAAAGAAAATGGAAGGGAGGACCTAAAGAGAGAAAACTAGAGTCGATGTTATCTTCATTTCCATTTATTTTCTCGCATATTATCTACTTTATCTTCTTATATTTTCCTTAAAGACCGAAAATAAGTTTTTTTCTTCTCAAACACTAATTTGGAACTTACGGTTTTTCTTAAGAATAAATTAGTTTCCCTGAAAAGTAAAAATTACTTGCAAAGAAAATGGTGTCTTATACGTTGGAGAAGGTTAATAAGTCTCCTTTGGGTATTGGTTAAAGTACTAAAAATACTCCTAAGTAAGTTTTGCATCAAAAAACTGTGTAATTATTACTCCCTTCGCCTCATAATACCCGAATCTTTTGTTCATTTCACACATATTAAGAAAAAATGTATAAGTGAAATCGAGAGAAAAATGACCGTTGAGTGTCTGGTCAACTATCAGTGTATTTTCCATTATTAGAAGTCAAATGTTGAAACTTGAAAATTGTGCATTCAATGTCTTGAAAGTTTAAAAACTTATTTTTTTCAATAGAAACTTATGTTTTAATTCCTTTTTTAGTTCCTTAGGGCACAAGTTAACATAACTCTTATTATAAATACAAAGTAAAATATATCGAATTGAGAGTAATGAAAGTAATATTAATTAAAGTTATAATTGGAAAAAATAATTAATATTACATTAAAAAGTTAAATATGCCAATTATTTTGAGACAATTTTTGTGTGTGCAAATAACTTAGTTATTTTGGGACGAAGGGACAAACCTAAAAACTTATATTACCAAAACTAAGTTTCTATGAGTAGATTACTTAGTCAATATTGTAAGATTACTGGTTAGCAAGAAACACTAAAGTTGACTCATTGACGAAGAAAACTCGCACATTAAAGGAAACTGATGCACAGAATCTAAACCACGTCAAGAGGAAGATGCTTCCTTCATTGGGCCCCCACATAACCAATAATACCACAAACTGGATGGGAAAAAAATAAATCATGTCTTCTTCAAGACTTGTTGCTAAGAAGATGAAGTTGCTTTCTTTAGGGATGTTACTTTCAATTTCTTATATCCACACATACTAGACTTATCTTATGCAGTGACATATACGTAGAACGATACATGAATTAAAATATCAAAATTGACGTGTGAGAATGAGAATGACCAACATTATAAAGGTTTTTGATCATGGTCATTTATTAGATCGCAAAAAAAAAAAAAGGAACTAGACAAAATATTTAAAAGTTTCAACTTTCTTTGGTCCAAAAAATGTGGATGGTGTTTCTTCTTACTTGGGGTTTGATTGTGGGAACTCAATGTGCTGCCACTGTGACATCTCATCAACTTCAAATGGAAGCAAATGCTATATTGAATAGTGGATGGTGGAACACATCTAATGCAAGCTTCAATATCTCTGATCGTTGTAATTGGTATTTTATATCTTGCAACGATGCTGGAAGCATAAAAGCAATCAACATTTGGGGGAATGAACTTGCAACGAGAAACTTGTCTACTTTCAACTTGTCTACTTTCCACAATTTAGAAAGATTTGTTGTAAGCTATGTTGGACTACAAGGGACTGTTCCAAAAGAAATTGGTCATCTCTCCAAACTCACTCATCTTGATTTGTCTCACAATTATCTTAAAGGTCAGCTACCTCCTTCAATAGATAATCTTAGGCAATTAAATTACCTAGACATCTCTTTTAACTTCATTCAAGGTTCCATCCCTCCTGAATTGTGGTTGCTAAATAATCTCACTTTCTTAGATCTATCTAACAATAGCTTCAAAGGTGAGATACCTTCTTCACTAGGAAATCTCAAACAATTAGAGAACCTAGACAACTCTAGCAACTATATTCAAGGTTCCATTCCTCTTGGGTTGGGGTTCTTGAAAACTCTCACTAGATTAGATCTATCTCATAATAGATTCAAAGGTAAGATACCTCCTTCACTAGGAAATGTCAAACAATTAGAGGAGCTAGACATCTATAACAATTACATTCAAGGTTCCATTCCTCGTGAGTTGGGGTTCCTGAAAAATCTCACTAGACTAAGTCTATCTCATAATAGATTCAAAGGCGAGATACCTTCTTCACTAGGAAATCTTAAACAATTACTATGGCTAAACATCTCTCACAACAACATTCAAGGTTCCATTCCTCTTGAGTTGGGGTTCTTGAATAATCTCTCTTCATTAGATCTATCTCACAATAGACTTAATGGAATCCTGCCTATTTTTCTTACAAATCTTACACAATTAGAATACCTTGACATCTCATATAATTTTCTCATTGGTTCCCTGCCATATAACTTTGATCAATTAACCAAATTGCAAGTGTTGATGTTAAATAACAACTCCTTCCGTGGAACCTTTCCAAATTCGTTAACAAAATCTCTCTCAATTAGGAACCCTTGATATTTCCCACAATCTAATCCATGGTGTCCTTCCTTCCAATTTGTTTCCATTGATAGATTACAAAATTTCCATTAACCTCAGTCACAACCTCATTAGTGGTGAAATCCCTTCCGAGCTTGGATATTTGCAAAGTCTTATTTTAAGCAATAATAAACTCACTGGAACAATTTCAAAATCTATTTGTAATGCTTATTTTATGAACATTTCCTACAATTATTTACGCGGTCCCATTCCAATTTGTGTTGATCCTGATATAATGATAGGGAACAAGGATTTATGTACCAACTTTCCATACAAAAAGTTCCACTTCCAATTCCAACCTTGCCCACCTTCCAAGAAAAGTAATAGAGTAAAGAGCCATGTTTTCATTGCTCTTGCTATGCTTATTTTTCTAATCTTATCCTTGTCAATTATCATATGCCTCATATTTCGTCATAGTTATGTTAAGAACAAGCATGCAAACACAACGACAACAAAGAATGGGGATTTGTTTTGTGTATGGAATTATGACGGAAAAATAGCATTCGATGACATTATTAAATCAACAGAAGACTTTGACATGAGATATTGCATTGGAACAGGAGCATATGGAAGTGTTTACAAGGCACAATTACCAAGTGGAAAAATTGTTGCCTTAAAGAAACTTCACAGCTATGAAGCAGAGGTTCCATCTTTTGATGAAAGTTTCAGAAATGAAGTGAGAATATTATCAGAAATAAAGCACAAACATATTGTGAAGCTTTATGGATTATGCTTGCACAAAAGAATCATGTTTTTGATCTATCAATACATGGAGAAAGGAAGCTTGTTCTCTGTCTTGTATGATGATGTAGAAGCTGTGGAATTCAAGTGGAGAAAAAGGGTTAACACTGTTAAAGGAGTTGCATTTGCTCTATCTTATCTTCATCATGATTGCACTGCTCCAATAGTGTATAGAGATGTATCTAGTAGCAATATCTTGCTAAACTTTGAGTGGCAGGCTAGTGTCTCTGACTTTGGCACAGCTCGACTCCTTCAATATGATTCATCCAATCGAACTATAGTTGCTGGAACTATTGGATATATAGCTCCAGGTAAATTAATCTTTGATATTCTTTCTTTCTTATTTTGTTTTTTTCCTTCTTCATTTCTGTATGATGCAAAACATGCATATTGTTGGAGTAAGCCCTAATAGCCAATCTATATTGATTGGGTTTGGCTTTGTATCATGATATTGATATAAATATATATTGTGAATATATAAATAAT
>Ga0315914_1009808_pt1 | contig 12161 bp, 7 predicted proteins | sample MpolenodulesMG_FD_203920 | JGI IMG/M metagenome (GOLD analysis project Ga0315914, IMG submission 203920) | Medicago polymorpha root nodule microbial communities from Los Angeles, California, United States - elongated nodules | ecosystem: Host-associated > Plants > Roots > Nodule | place: USA... | reverse complement strand
ATCCAATAGCTCAGGTGTTGTATTTTTGTATTGTATTTTTCCAATGCATATGAACACAGTAGTTACTAATTTACGTTGAGTCCCAAGGTTCGCTGCAACGTAATTCTAAGAGGCATAGACTAATTTGCCTTTTTGTTTGGTATGTACTGTATAATTACTTAAAAACTCTTTAAATTAATAATTATTAATTTATCGATAAATTAATAACTCTCTAAATTAATAAATTTCTTCGGTCCTGACATTATTAATTTATAGAGTTTCTACTGTATATTAATAAATGGATTAAACATTATATTTATATTCTTAAAAAAAAACATTTATGTATATTGGCTTGAACAAGTTAAATATATTTAGTTCAGATGGATAGTTATTTCAAAAAAAAAAAAGTTCAGATGGATAGTTAACAAACAGATTTACATAGCCAGGTGGTTAGTATGAATAATATAGTGCTGTATGTCCCTGGTTCAACTCCCACTTTTTTTATAAAATATTCATTTAGGATCCGGTCCGGTTCGCGGGTGGGTCATACCGGTTCGACCACTGACCCGCACGGGTCACACTGGGTTGCTTGCATATCCGGTCTGATAAGCTGACCAACCAGGCCACCTCTCCGGTTCCCGTTCGACCGGTCGGACCGGCCGGTCCGGTCCGGGTTTTAAAACACTTATCAGTTTTTTGTTACACTGCTGGACCATAAAATAAATTTTTGAATTATTTAATTTGTTAGGCTTTTGGGGTGTTTTGATGTCATATATTTATCATTAAGTGATGATATTCGTATAAGTTCTGCAGAAACATTTAGATTGTGTTACTAGCTGTTAAATCAAATTATTAATACTTGTTGACTAAATATTCATACCTTCAGTCAAAGGAAATTTATGAAACTGTTGCTACTGCAGACTCCAGCATGAACTTGAAGTGACCACAAAGCAGGCCATTTTTGTGGATTCAAGTATAAGTGACACAATCCGGACTTGTATTGTCTTGGGAAATCATCGAGCTGCATTAAAAGTGAAAACAGAATTTAAGGTTGGTAACTCTTAACTTGAACCTTGATTATGGTTCTTTGAAGGAATAGAATGATTCATTTTGTGCCTTTGAATGAATGATTTGTGTAAATAAATTAAAATAAAACAATGTGAAACAAACAAATAGGACCACTTTTTATGACCCCTACCTCTTCTGTGTAAATCAGTTCCTGAGCTCATAATTTTGTGGTTCTAACACTACAGGTGTCAGAGAAGAGATGGTATTGGCTTAAGGTTTTTGCTCTGGCCACAATCAAGGACTGGGCTGCCCTAGAAAAATTTTCGAAGGAGAAGAAACCTCCAATAGGTAAGTTTTAGAATGTGTAATATATGTCTTTCATATTGTATTTGGTATCTTTTTCTTTAACAGTGGTATTATTCGAGCAACGTTTTGTTCATATCACAATCACACGCCACTCAACAAGCAGGTGGTATTTTCACAACTCAAGCTGAATCTATGGAGTTTTAAAAGGACTCTTTTCGATAGATCCCCTCAATTTTTTATTTCGGTTAAGTTGTTCATTACACTAACCATCTTTTTAGGTGGGTTTCTAGTTGCAGTTTGGATTAAATAATAAATATTTTATTTTTAATGACTAGTCTAAAATAAAGTCATATAATAAATGATTACAACAACCACATTCTCCTTCTCCTATTTATTTCTAAAAGATGGTTACAAACATGAGAATGAGATAAAAGAAAGCATGTAAAATGTCTACAAGCCTTGCTTAAACTTCCTACCGGAGGTGATATACACGGTGTACAAAGAGACTGAGTAGAAAAAGACCAGACACGACAATTCTGTGATAGGATTCAGTACAATGTGCAGTGGCCCTCATATTTAAGAGTATTATATAATAAAGAAATATAAACGAAGCTCAAAAACTCAAGAAAAGACTAACCCTAGTAACATCTTATAATAACACTTAACAGATGACGTGATACTGTAACAGGTTTCACCACAATATGTAGTAGTGGCCTACATCTTCATATTTAAGAGTAGTATATAAGAAGAGGAGTGCTATGAACACTCACTTAAAGACTCTCTTTCTTACACTCACTCTTATTTGGCGAAATTCATGCGGGTCTCACAATTTTGGAAATGGGCCTGCACATAAAGTGGTGGGGTCCACATGATTTATCCAATATGAGAGTGAATGTTGGAAAGAGATTGTTAAAGTGACTGTTCCTGGCACTACTTATTTAAGAAAGACATATGGACCAAACTCATACTCAAGAGTAAACCCTAGTAACTTATTATAATAGATTTAACATGACTTGATAAATTTCTTTTGATTTTAAAATTTATTTAATTCTACTGATAACTACTGCACAATGTTTTCTTGTTTAAGCAAATATCCATTAATTAATAGTAGTGTAATTATTTTTAATTAATTCTACCTTAAATAAACAGAAATACTTTATTATGAGGAATATCTTATTTTAGAATCTCTCCATGGCTTTGTAACTACTGCACAATGTTTTTTAATTTAAGCAAATATCTATTAATTAATAGTAGTATAATTATTTTTTAATTAATTCTACCTCAAATAAACAATAATACTTTTATTATGAGGATATGTTATTTTAGGATCTCTTGTGGTTTTGTATATTGGTTTTGGTAGGGTAGCTACATTTGTGTAGATTTGATTTCCAGCTGTTTATGTTATATCAAATTAGTTTTTTGTACTTAATTTGAAGTGTGACAATTTTCAAAGTAAAGCTGTGTTGTTTTTTTTTTTAATTACGAATTCCAGTATATACTTTGCAATTTTGGATATGGAAGATGAGAATGCTAAGGAGTGCCCTTAGAGCATTAGTTAATGAAATATAAGTAGAAAGTATTTGAAAATATAAGAACGATGTTAGATTTAAATTTTTTTTTAGTAATTGGAGAACATTTAATACTTACTCTATTAAATGCCCCTTAACCAATATATTTTGGGCACTTTATAGCAACACCCTATGAATTATGAAAGAGATGCAGATCTGAATTTTTGATTCCCTCTTGTAATGTTCATCATGAAGTAGTGGTAGTTGTTTCCTTTTACTATGTTTGGTACCTTATTATTATTTTGACGACCAATTCCTACGTGTTTTGGCATCCATAGGTTATAGGCCATTTGTGGAGGCATGCATTGAAGCAGATGAAAAGGGAGAAGCTATTAAATATATCCCCAAACTTGCAGACCCTCGAGAAAAAGCCGAGGTATTTTAAGCTTGTCTCAAATCTCAATTTTATGTATTTTTTCTTCTTTTTTTTACAGTTTTTGAGGATTAAAAGATTGAAATGTTTATAAAAACCAACACCGATAACCAATATCAGAGTAGTCAGTTTCAATTTTTGCTCTTCATTATTGTTTTTTTCTTTTCATGTTATTAGTTGAACCAGGGGAAAAGATACATTATTGATTGTTTGAGGTTTAAATAATGCATATATTTTATCACAATCTCAACCATTCATCATGGCTAAAACTCCTCACTTTTCCGTCTAAAATATGTGCTGAAAACAGAAATGAAGCCTACAATATGTGCTGAAAACTACAACCCAGTGTTTTTTCAAAAGAAAAAAAAACATAGCTCAGAAAATAATAAATTAAATTCTAGTAAAACTGTGATCTAGATAGATTGCGTAAAGTGTATGCTACTGCCAATTTGTAGCACAAATTAGAGCTTTTGCTTTGGAAGCGACGAGACTTTAGCTCAAATTAGTGTTTTGCTTACCAAATAATATGTTGAATGAGAAAAAATAGAAAGACATGGAGAAACTGTATTTGAATTACGAGCTACACAATGGAAATTAATTTTATATAGATGCAAATCAATAATTACAAGAAAAAAATTAATACAGATAAAATAATATATTTACACTATAATATAATTTTTTATTTATTATTTTTAGTATAGTTTTGCACATGTATGTATCATAGTTGTTTTTCTTATTCTGGACAGTCATATGCTCGAATTGGTATGGCCAAGGAAGCTGCGGATGCTGCTGCACAGTCAAAAGACGGTGAGTTGCTTGGTCGGTTAAAATTGACATTCGCACAAAATGCAGCAGCTTCATCAATATTTGATACTCTTCGAGATCGATTGTCTTTCCAAGGTGCTTCATGATTTTCTTTCCTGACTTTTCTGCCTTCTCATACTGTTTTCCTATTTATTTTCGATCAATTCGAACAATTATTGTGTATATCGTGTTAAAAATGTACCTTGTGAGGTTAATGTGGTACATGTTGCCTTTTCTTTCTCCGCCTCTTACATGATCAAAGAGACATTCACTTTTTCGTGTTTATATTGCTTGATTTTGTCGTTAATGTATTGTATAATACATCGTGTTTATATTGCTTGATTTTGTCGTTAATGTATTGTATAATACAATTTGTTAATGAGTAATGATAACAGCTGCGTTTACTTATTGTATTGATGGTGTCTAAGTTCTTTTTGATTCCTCTTGTTGGGTAATGAAAAATAGAAGAATCAATCATCAATTTAATCCCTAAACTATTTTCTTAGTAATTCTTGGTGTATAAAATCCATCAATCTAGTCTCTGTTTTAAGATGTTAGAGACTACTATATGGATGGATTTTCATATACATAGCTTCAGGTGTCAGTACTCCTTTATCTATTTGAAAATATTATAAATAAAACTATTGCTTGTTTTGCTAGAGTTTGTTGACATCAATCTTACTAAATTTCTCCGTGACTAAAAAATGGTAGAAAGAGAAGGATTTGCATTCTATGTTGGCGATGAATATGAAAAGCGTCGAGCCTTTTATTCACAATGTCAAATCATTACAACTTTGAATTGCAAAATTAGAAACAATTATGTTGTTGGTTTATACGACTAGAATAACAATTTGAATAGATCTTTCAGAGTTAGAAGCGTAGAACGAGCATATTTGCCTATTGATTCGACGTTTGAGTGAGGGCCAAAATGTGCATGGAAAGAGCAAAATTCAATACTAATAACATGATGATTAATGCTATTCTTTAATTAGATCAAGTCATAATTGACTAACACGTTAATCTTTTAACAGTTTCAATTAACGTATAAATTGAACAGCGCGAACATTCGCAAACCAAGTACAGATTTAACACACAATAATTACATGCAATAAGTTGAACAAAGAATTTGACATTGCAATTGAGGTTATTGCAATCTTATCTAGTGATTGATCAACATGCCTTTAATCAAAACAATTTGTGTAAGATAAAATTGTTATGGGCTTATTAAATAAATCAAATTTTCTAGATTTAAGTCCTAAAACTACAATTTCAATCAAGAATAGTTTATTCGCATAAAAAGTAAAAAAAGATTACGGAAAAGAGAAATAACACTTGATTTACACTGGTTTAGCACCTATCGTCCTCGTAGGAGCGTTCTCAACTAACAAGCATCTTATCAAATCGATTCTTCACTAGTTTTTATCTAGTGTTCTCATCTCAGATTCATTCCATAGTGGATTGAGTCAAATATCATACGTTTCAACAAACAACTCCTCCAACAAACAACTCTTCTAATGTTGCGCGCTAGAGGGGGGTGAATAGCAATTTGAACTATTTTACGGAGTTTTAACAAAAGCATTTGATTTTATTTTTTTACAGAGTTCTAATGAAAGCATTTCAAATATTCTGACTAATTGGAATTATGCTTTGAACACTCACAAACAATCACAAAAATGTTAACTATGTACCAATAAGATTCACAAGATAAATCTTATTACAATCAAATATTAATTGTTCTTAAACAATCTGCAAAACTAGACAATTTCAAATCCAAACCTATAAGAAACTATAACAAGCTATCAATCAAAAACACAATGCATATGTGTAACACCTCCTTTAATTAACTTGAATTATTTACATAAAATCAATTTATTTTTTTTTTATGAATTTTTGTAAAAATTTCGGCATGACATATTTTAAAAATTCAGCCTTTGTATGAAGTCAAAGTTGTACCTGATAACAATTTAAAATTTTCATAATAAAGACTTAAATAATCACCACACTAGACTTAGAAACAATTGCCAGAGGAGAATATGAGGATTTCATGCTTTTGAGATTTACTACTCATTATGTACAAAATAAATAATCCTCAAGTAAATTTTATTCCTTTAATTTGCAAAAGATCTATGAATGACAAGGGAGGTATTACTCAATGATACATACACAGTTTTAAAATCCAAATAGAAACAAAGCCCTCAAAATATATACAAATACGAATAAACAAATACAAATCAATACGGGACTACAAAGGACGCTATCAACTTAGACAGGCTATAAATGACTTAGCCTTTAAATTGCTGCTAAAAGTCGACATGATCTCAACATCAGCTCTCCAATCTTCATAGGCAGCTACTAACATAAAATAAGGAAGAAAGTAGAAGGAGAAAAATATGGGGGGTCAGATTACACATCAAGTAATATTGGTAGATACGAGAATTCACACAAATATTTATTACATGTATATATATGTATATACACACACACCAATCAAGTAATTGCCAAAAATAAGTAATGATAGATTTTATGAAATAGTTGACTTAATGCAGATGACCATTAATACTAACACTGCTCCATGGAGACTATTGTTGCCAAAGTTTGTCGATATGACAATCAAGTCGCGCAACTCATAATTAACGAAACCTCAAACGGTAGTAACCATCATGGTAATCCTTGGAATTCTCATTAGAGTGCTCTGCATTGATCTTGAATTAGTTCAGTAGAGTGTCAGAGTAGATATGTTGTCTAGTGGGATTGCCGTCGATCAATGTAGTTAATCACTGAGCCATTGGCACATACCCCACTAATATCTATTCCTCCATGGCCCTCACTTTGCTAATCTCCTAAAAAGGCGATCCAAATCTCCAAACGACAACGACGATGATTTGGTTCGAATTGTTGCCCAACAGACACACAAGGAACTTCATGACTAGTAACGGTACAAATTTTAAAAGCGGAATCATTGTTTAGCATATTGAATATGGATAGTTGACAAATGCCTAAAATCATTTATTCATAGAAATTTATTGGACCTTACAATAAGTAGCGATCCAATTCATAATTTGTCAAATCAATTAAAAGTTGATCAACTTGCTCTTAATTATAAGGGCTTATTTATGTCATTTATCCCACATCCAATTCACTAACCAAGTTTTAATCATATATGGAGGAGCATATCCTCAAAGCAACCGATTCGATGTGAACGCTCATGCATTCTTTCCAATAGTCATAATTTTCTCTGTCACAAATAAGTGCTCTATTGTATGCCCCCTTGGGCTCCTTATTTGCCATATCGACCAACTCTTCTGGTAGTTAACCCTTAGTGAAGAGACCAAGCTCTAGATACCACTTGTTGGTCTATATGGCCAATAAGGTTGCACGCTAGAGGAGGGGTGAATAGCAATTTGAATTTTTTTACGGAGTTTTAACGAAAGTGTTTGAAATGTTTTGACTAGTTGGAATTATGCTTTGAACACTCACAAACTATAACAAAATGTTAAGACTGTGTACGAATAAGATTCACAATAGAATAGAGAGATTCACAAGATAAATCGTATTACAATCAAATATTAATAATTCTTGAACAATTTGCAAAACTATACAATTTCAAATCCAAACCTATAAGAAAATATAAAAAGCTATCATTCAAAAACACAGTGCATATGGAATTGAAACTAATTGATCCAAGTAAAATAGTGAAAACCTAATTCAAGGAATTAGATCAACTTTTATCAAAAACTACTTAGATCAAATATTAATTTCTACACTATCAATTAATCAATTAACATATACAACTATAAAAAAATTAAAGAGGATAAGGAAAAGAGAACGACACCGAGATTTTTATAGTAGTTCACCCTTTCGTCCTCGCTTCCGGCCACGTCTACTCTTGGTGAAAAACGCCTCCACCAAGGTCATCCACTAATAGTAACAATGTTGAATACAAATGTTATTACAAGAGTTCCTTGAAACTATCATAGTTCTTCAACCCCTATGTAAGCACTCCCACAAACTTTAAATAACCTTTGAATTTGGTGCTTCTTGATGTCTTCGAATCCTCAAATACTCGTGCAACCCTTCAAACTCTTCACTCAAGTTCTTCGATGCTACGTTCGGCAAATGGATCCCCTTGAACACAAGAACAATTAGAAAGAACCCCAAGACCTTTGAAGGTGGAATGAGATTATTCACTTCATTTTGGAACCTTGATTAAGCCCAACCAATTTCCTTTAAAGAACCAACTTACAATCCTTATTAGCACCTTAGAAAATAATATGACTCAAAGCACAAAGTGATTCTAAGAAAAAGTGTTTAATCTTGAAGAATTTATGAACAATGAGTTTTTGAGACCTAGAGAGAATAGATGCAAATGATTCAATATATTGGGTGTTATGAGGAAGTGAGTATATATACAAAGGAGTGGCAAGTGCAAAATTTCGCACAAAACAACAAAGTGAATTGATTCACTAAATGTGTGAATCGATCCAGACATAAAAATACAAGCTAGAGACCTATGAAGATTGATATGATTCATTGTAAATTTGAATCGATTCAAGTGCGCCCAGATTGAAAAATGATGCGATTTAGACTTTTATGAATCGATTCAGTGCAAGTCAGAGAAAAATCATGATACGACTCACCCAAATATGAATTGATTCAGTAGTGTTAGGTTTAAAGACTTGTATTGGCTGCATTTTGTTAAAACAAGAGTTCTAGCAAGAGGTCGGACAAGAGGTCTTGATATGTTCGTATGACATCATAGCGTGCCTTGTTCCGCTTTCTTGGAGATTCATTTTAATCGTGAGATCCCTAAAGATTCTTTAAAGACTTGATTCACGAGCGGTCTTCGTCTTGATGATTGTGAAGTCGTAATGAAGCTAAGTTAGTTGTGGAATTTTTCAGTATGATTGAATTAGTATGCCGAACGAAGTAAGTGATAAATCAGAGTTGCGCAACGGAAAATTAACTAGAAGTGAAGTAAACGGATTACGTAGAAGTCTAAGACTTCGGTGTAAAGTTGTTCATGGAATATTAGTAAGTAAAGGCGAACTATTAACAAGAAATCTTGAGAGACGAATTAAGGAATACTTCAAACCACGGGATTTAGGGAATCAGAATAGTCTAAGAGGACGTGATAAAAATATAACAGATGTATTTCTACCGCATTAAGTCAGGAGTGATTAGAGGCACCACTGGTGTGATAACCTAATAATGAGCTTTGTAACTACAAGGACTAGAGATTTATATTTTGGTCAGATATCGGTTAGCTTTAAGGCGAAAAATATGAATGTTGTAGTGCAAGTTAGTAAAACAATCGTGGTCTCTAGTGTAGGGCTACACATATTCAGGTTAAGGATACGAGATTTAAAGATAATTGGTAACCACGTCGTTATGTTAACAACCAGAACATAATTATCCAAGATTCAGATATGTGTAATGAATGGTAGGAAATTAAGAGATCATTTCGAGAAGAGACTATGAAGTTAGCATCCCGATCATTCCGGTGCAACAAGGTGTGCCGAGACAGTTGGGAAGATTTTTGTAATCTAGTAAGGAAAGGGAAATGCGAAGTCATTGAGTAATACTCCGTCGTTAGTAAGTGGAAACAAGAATTCAGAGGAATCATAACGTATTTAGAATGCCTTAAGTTGTGCAGCCAAGAGGAAAATTAATGTATATAAATATATTGGTAATAAAGTTAAGGAACATAATATGGACTAAAGAGGAATATTAATGGGACGAACTCATACGAAGTATGATATGAGCGTAAGTGTAAGAACCTGTCATGCATGACATAAGTTAGAGAGAAGAATTTGTTGGAGTCAACTGTGGTGCGAGAAACCAGTTAAGTATATTATATCTAATGGAAGATAAGATCGACACAATGCCGTCAGAAAAGAATTATACAGTTAACGGAGGAGACCTTTGGCATTCGGTAAAAGTTATCAATTATTAGTAACCCTAAGATGAATTTGTATAGAGTATGTAGAACAGGGAATTTACTCAGAAGATCGTAAACACATTGGTTCCGTCAACCTTACCCTATGTCATGAGTGAAATATGTGAATGATTAAGATGTCAGATTGTCGAGTAACTTGAAAAACCCGATAATCAAGATTTGTCGAGGAATAACAATGGGTAGTATTCTTTTATTTGGATAATTTAAGTCGGAATTGTAGAGAAACATTTCGCTCTCTTTGTCAATTGGATTTCTAAATTTCAAGGACGAAATTTCCTTAAAGGGGGTAGAATGTAATATCCCGCAAGGGCGTTTTAGTAATTCAGATAAGAGGCTATTTAAGGAAATCATCCCTCATTTCTTCTCATTTTTCCTTTCCATTCTCTCTCCCCACTCACCCTCAATCTTCAATTCATCATCCAACTCAAGCAAATTCAACATGCAATCAAATAATCATGATCGTAGTATCATATATGCTCTTCCATCACCATTTTCTCATCTTAGAAGCTTTTGCAAATTCTAGCTTGGAATTAGTTGCATGCATGATATTTTCAAGTTGTGGTGGCTCAAATTGAAGTTAAGAAGAAGGATTGAAGAAGAGGAGCAGAAGCTAAGGCTCAGGTGGTGGTAGTGAGTATGGTCTGTAGCAAAATTAATGATAAGTGGCTGAGGTGATAAGCTTAAGCTGTTACCAAAAACTCAAGGTAAAATTCGTATGGCAGTACTTGTGATTTTTGAGTCATATCTTTTGCTGTGAAACCCAGAACTGAATGGTTGTTAAATTTTTGGTTTCTACACTCAATTTCCTTGAATTTGGATATAAATTTGATATGGTTTAGATCAGGAATGAATGTAGAAAACGCGTGCGAAGTCGGGACATTATAGCTGGAAATCTGCAGAAGTGAGCCTTACGGGTTTGGTTTGGAAAATTTCTAAACAAGCTATTGTTGGAGTTTAAAATGTTGAATGGGTGACCAAAGGACTGTTTATTCATGTTTGATTATTTGGGTTGAAGTTGGACCGAATTTGGAACATACAAGAGCCATAAGTTGCAATTAAGCTCTTTTGGGAGAAAGTAATTATGGAGTTGTGATTAGGGCTTAAAGCTGCAGAAATGATTTAGAATGAAAAGGTGAGTTCCTTCGTCATTAAGGGCAAAGACCGCTTCCTTAATTTCTGCCATCAAAGGGAGGCGCTGCAAATTTTGGTTATCCACTTCTGAAACTAACAAAGGTATAGTTTCATCAATCAAAGTGTTTTGTATACAATTATTATCCATGCTGAAGATTGCCTGAAAATAAGAAATAATATGTTGTTCGATGGCCACCGGGTCCGTCAAAACATTTTCACCATCCTGTAAAAAAGAAATAGATTTCGTTGCCGCACGGATTTTGGAAACTCTGTGGATGTACGCCGTGTTGCGGTCACCGCAAATAAAATTTTGATCTCTAGCCTTTTCTTTCCAAATCTGTTCCTGAAAATTTAAAGCTTTGGTTAGTAACAATTGCGCCTCAAGATCCTGCAAATACAACTGGTCAGAGAAACCCTCAGCATCAATCAAGAGTTGGATGCGTTTCACTTCATCTATAGCAAATTTAACTTTAGAATCCATGTAACACCCTAGTTGTTAATTATTTATTTCTGATTTGTTTAGAGTCTTTCATATGATTTTAAATAATTATTGTTGAGTATGTGGTGTGTTATATTTTATTATATGATTTATTGTGATATTTATTAGAATAATGTGAGGATTATTATTATTTTGGAGTTTGGGGATTAAATTAGAATTAATAAAATTAAAGAGAGTTAAATGAAATAAAGGGGAGTTAAGAATAGGAGTAAAGAAAAAAAAAAGGGAGAAGTGAGAAAGAAACTGTTTTACGTACGTACATCAGTTTTGGGGGAGAAAAACCAAGAACAAGGGAGAAGAGCCAAGAGAACCTGATTGTTGTAGAATTGTTCATCTAAATTAAGGTAAGGGTGAGGTTAACATTCAGTAATCATAGAATATATAATTCTGATTTTGATTAGTAAGAGTGAGATTAACTTTCTCTAATTTTAGGTTGTATAATTCTGAAATTGAATTTAGCACGTAGTCTTGTTGTTGTTCATGAGAATTTGAGAATTAGGGTTAAGAATTGGAATGGATGGTAGAACATGTAGAATT
>Ga0315914_1009806_pt1 | contig 12164 bp, 6 predicted proteins | sample MpolenodulesMG_FD_203920 | JGI IMG/M metagenome (GOLD analysis project Ga0315914, IMG submission 203920) | Medicago polymorpha root nodule microbial communities from Los Angeles, California, United States - elongated nodules | ecosystem: Host-associated > Plants > Roots > Nodule | place: USA... | reverse complement strand
TTGGGTTGAATTTTGTTGCCTTTTTATAAAACTTTTATAAGTCTTTCAGAACTGGTCAGGGTCTGATGGGTTCAGAGTCTGACTTAGAGTCTCTATGCAGCGAAAATATCAAACACAAAGATAAGAGAGAGAGAGCAGACACAAAGTATTTTATACCGGTTCCTTGCACAAAACAGAAGTAGTGAAGTCCCCTTGCACTTCCAAGGGATATCACTATAATCTCACTAGATTACAAATGCTCAAGGACACTCTTAAGAGACTTTCCAATGCTCAAGCACACTTGCAAGAGACTTCTAATGCTCAATCACAAGTGAAAGAGACTTCCACTGCTCAAACACGCAAGAAAGAGACTTCTAAAGGTTTATAAATAAACAATATATGTTCTTACACTCCATATATAATCAGAGGTGTAAACTGAACAAATCAGAACAAACTCTAAAGACTAAGAATTTTTAAGATACAAACTTTGATAAGAAATTCTTAAGTGTTCTTTTGTGTTATTTGATTTTGGAAGAGTAATGGCACAATAAAAATAGTAGAGTCTTGTGTTATTCTTCAAGTCTTCAGCTCCTTATATAGGCAAGGATTTGAGAGACGTTGGAGAACAAATGAAATGCATTAAAAGTCATTGAGAAGCTTCAAATACAGAACGTTGCCCTTTTTTTGATATGGATAGTTCTGTTGATTAGACATTTGAAAATTCTTTGTAGAAACTGGAATTATCCGTTCATTCACTTTGTCCTTGAAGTTTTTTGTTTGTTTCTACACGTGGTCAAAGGAAGAGAAACTATACTATAAGATTTTGGTAAAGGTAGCTACAGAAAATGACAAATCTGACATGGAGTATGGATCCCTCAAGATCTTCGAAGTCTGGAGGTCTTCCAAATATGGAGGTCTTTTGAGTCAGATGATCTTCAAAGTATGAAGAGATTCTTAAGCTTTTGAGTAACATCCTTTCTTCAGATCCAAGGTGTTGATTTCTGGCTGACCTTTCATCATATCTTCTACCATAGTCTTTGAGCTTCTGAGTAGCATCTCTTCTTCTGATTCAAAGTGTTGATTTCTGGTTGACCTTTCTCCAGATCTTCTACCATGGTCTTTGACCTTCTCTTGTGCATCTAATGCTCTTATACATGTTTAAACCTTGTTAAATTTTAATCAAAGGTCCTGCACACTTGAACATATATTATCATATCCAATTGTTCTTTAATACTTTGTTATCATCAAAACCTTTGAAGAATTGTACAAACCAATTTTGTTCCAACACACATCTCCTAGTTTATTGTTTTGCATGGCGCCCATGGCTGCTTTCGTGGAGAATTAATTGATAGTGGGATGTTTAAAAGACACCTTTGCGTAATTCAATGAAGAACTTGGATCAAAGGGTTGAAGATCGCAAATCATAAAATTATTAGAGATGAGTTATTTCACCTTTTCTCATTTCTTGAATAGTTTTTTATGACTTTGATTTCATCTAAAGAGAATGGACCTTTTTCTTGGGGGAAGGGACCTTATTCTAAATCGCTTGAAGAGGATGAACCTTCCACAAAACCTCTTTTTTATGACTTATTTCACCATTTTAATTTGTAAACCTCGAGGACGGGCCTTTTTTTTAGGGAAAGGGACCACAAAAGGGTCGGTGTCAAGAAGGTAGTATAAGAAAGGATCAAAATAAGAGCGAAATGGACCTCTTAGAGGATTGATATTTATGATGTACTAATCTATGTAATGGTGGAAAAGCTTACAACTAATCTTTAAACATCGCACTTATAATGAAATCAAAATAATTTATGGCAAAGGAATCCTAAGCACCTAACCCACTCCAAAATAGAGGTTGTCCAAAAGACTCTTTATCTCTTTTACTTATATACGGATCACAATTGTTTAAAATTCTTAAGGATTTATATTACTAAATCGTAAGTATACCCGAGGAAACAATTCAAGGGTGAATCATTGTCTCAAAAAGAAGGGACTGCCCCTAGAAAGGTAAACCATTTAGGATTGGAAATCCAAACCAAGTTTCAGGACAAGAACAAGCTACCAAGAACAAGCTCAAGCCAAGGTTCCAACAATTGTTACAAATCTCCACCATAAAAACCAAAACCTAGAACTAAGGTTCCGATGACTTAATTAATAAGTGATATGTCTGGTAAGAACGGTTGAGTGGGAACGGTGGCAGAGAATGCTCTGGTGTGACAGTAATGACTTCCGGCACGACGGCGATGAGTCTTCACGGTGGAATGAAAGGTGCCTACAGGCACGTTAGCACTCCAACTTTCAAGTCAGTAATGGAACTGAGAAAAAGTATGTAGAAAATGTTGTGAAAAGCGATGTTTACCTTGAGGGTGAAGAAAATTTACCCTTATATAGGCTCGCGTTGGTCATAATCGTCTCCAGGTTATGTGACTTGTGATTAGGGACGAAGGAGGACAATTTTAGGGTGATCCTCACGCGGAGCCATTTTTTAGTGTGAAGAGGGGAATTGCACGTAAGAAAAGGGATAATATTTATAGATTGACTTCAACAAATCGAAGTTTCACGCATTTCATATGGTGGTAAAGTGAGACCACATAAAGAGCTCACTGATCCTCATTCAGTCAGATTTTCCAGTAAGATTACCCTTTTCCTCTTTCTTTAGACTTTATAACTCCTTGTCAAAGGCTGACTTTCCACGACACTTTGTGTTGCTTTGACCAAGGAATGATCAACTATAAAATCAGCAAAAAATAAACCTTTAACAATTGTCGCGTCATTTTTCGGAGATCAAAGCTATTTGGTTAGCGTTTAACTCACTAATTTATTTCACGACTTGAACTTTTAAAGATTTAGGGTTTGGGGGTTAGTTATGTTTAGGGAAGGTATTAGCACCCTAAACATTCGTAGTATTCTACGAGAACCTCTTGATTTTATTTACTTTTCGTGCTATAACTTTCTTGCTTTTTTAAAAGAAGGAATTAAAGTAATAAAAAAGAAAATGAACATTTTTTATTTACATTTTTTATTGATTTGGAAAGACGAGTGTCCTTTGCCTACGTACCCGTGAGGGATCAAAACCTCGTAGTTCGGGGTAGAAATTGCCGTTTGATTTGTTTGTATTTTTTATTAGTTTTGAAAAAAGTTCAAAATAAAAAAGCCAAGTGGCAAAATAGAATTTGGTTTGTATTTTTTATATTGAAAGAAAATGACTCGAAGTATGATTAAATTGATTGAAATTTGATTAAGAAAATAAAATAAAAATGGGAGTCACTTGATTGAAAATCAAGTTTATTGTGAAAATGAATTTTTTGTGAACTTTGGTTACTTGAATGTTTTTGTTGTTTTAAAAAAATAAAACTAACGTGACCATAAGAATAAATGCGATGAGGTTTCCGTAAAGACGTTGGATCAATACGAAAACCCTTTTCTAAGCTAATATTTTTTGCATTTTTTTGAATATATAAAAGTGTAAAAATAAATAAAATAAAGACAAATGCATGATTTCTTCTCATTTATAATTACATGGATCTAAATAAATTCTAATTGCTATGCAAATAAATAAATGACAATAATTAAAAATACTAAACAAAATGAAATGCAAAATAAAATAAAATAATGCAATAAGAATAAAAATGCAAGAGAAAATTAAAATGCATGAAAAATAAAAATAAAATGCTAGGAGGGGGTGCAAGGAGTAAATAACGGGGTGCAGTAAAGAAAAATGATGAAGAAATGGGCCTATGGAGGTGGCAGAGGTGCATGGGCCTAAGGGGGTTTAATCAAGGCCATCAGATCAGGATTTGACAACCTAAAGGAGCGAGGGTGCATGGTAGCGGAGGATGACAGATGTAGGGTGATCCTCGCGCGGAACCGTGCTTTAGTGTGCAATAGAGCATTTAAGCTGGCGTGCTTCTTCAAGCGTAGAGCATCAAGGCGGTGTAAGTCGTGCCACGTGCTGACGTGTGATTGGTCTTCTGACCGGTCCGGAACAATAAGGATCACAAGTTCAAACCAAAACGGCATGTATATTTTGTAGATCACAAAGGTATGAGTTAGGAAAATCTAAAAGCCAAACTAAAGTTCAAGGCAATTTTCCCCAAAGGACCATAGAACCAATGGATGCTCAAGGCTAGAAAAAATCCAACTATACGCGTTCCCGAGGAACATTAAAGGATTGACTGCCAAAGAACTACTAAAATTGACGGGAGGTTCGACCCATGTGTCAACAACAAGACATGAAAATAATAAGTAATCTTGAGAAATAAGAGCAATATAAAGGAATGTGAAATTAAAGATAAATAAAACAAATGCTAAGTAAATAATTCTTTATTCTCATTTCTTAAATTAGGAAAATTACAGCTAAATAGGCGTACAAGAAATGTTGGTAAATACAAGTCCCCTAAAAGAAGCTTACATGGACAGAAGTCCCTGTTGAAAGACAAGAAAAAGAGGAGGCTAGAAGAAACGTCTAGCGGCAAAGCAGACAAATAACCGACTCTAGTCCACGCTTATGGATGTCCTGATCGGGATCCTTCCATGAAGACCTTGAGTCAACAACTAGTAGGAAATAAGTACCTAATGATGTAAGCGGGAAAAGGGGAGACCGCCAAGGCCAATTAACCTAGAAGGAGAAGAGAGGGCCATACCCCTATCTTTTTATCCATGTGGACCTGAGAATATGGTTTATTGGATGGAAATCCGTCGTGGAAAGGGTTTGAGCTTGCATCATCCGCCCGTGGGCTGCCTTGAATTTTTTTCTATTGGAATTGGGTGGTGCACCAACATGTGCTTAGATGCCCAATCCAGGTAGGGGTTTAAAATATAGAGTGCGAATTAAAATAGGGTAATAAAGGTGATACCTGACCCAAGGCTAATCATAGGTATATAGAGTGGATAAGTAGGGTTTTGGCTGCCAAGCCTTAATTAAACAGTTGGCCCTAAGGGACAGGTGTCACCCTTTTTGTGTTCCTCTAACATTGGATCCGGACTGGACATTCAAAGTCTGTTGGTCCAGATCATTATCGAGTGGAAATTAGGATGTATCGATCATATGATATCACCTGCTCCCATGTCTTGGGTTGGACCCAAGTCTAAATGGAGTTTGCCTTGGCTCGGTCCGAAACAATATCTAAGATAAAATATCTCATGCAACAAAAGGAAAATCCTAATTGAACATTAGCACCAGTTTATAAGATGCAATACTTTTGGTTTGAGTTGTGGTATCTTTCTTTTAGATTGGGTTATTCCATAAGCTCAATAAATGCAACAAGGCTTCTACTCATCAAACACGATTTCAATGTGTTTGGTTCTCCTTCCACACTCCAACGCCCTCGTACGTTTCCATGTTCAAAATCGATTATGAAAGAAGCTGCTATTCCTGACTTCTTGAAATTGAGTCTCTCTATCGCGGAAGCACACAACACCAGTAGCTATTTTGCCCTTGAGTCTCATCACTTCCTTTCACCTATCTCTTTATATTTGACAAATCTCTTCTCCTACTTACCAAATTCATTACTCTATCTTACTGATGATTGTTGTCTGCGTGCTTTTTTTGTTGCTGTGATTTTTTTTTTTTTTTGTGTTGTAGAAATCCCAAAGAACAAGGTTGAAGAAGACACTGTTGTGGGAGGAAACAATGGTTTTTGGACTCCTTTTTGTTTTCTTGTTGCGACCCATCAAAAAGCCTTTCTTAATGGTCCAATAGCTTTTTAATAATCTATACACAATTGTATATTAAATAATGAAACGTAAAATTAGATAACTAACTAAAAGTTTCTTATTTGTCAAAAAGAAAAATTCTTTAAAAAAAACTACTTAAAATGCGTCAAAAAAAATTACTAACTTAAAATGGAAATGGATTTGTAAAAGAAAATAAATGAAATCTGTTTTTAATGCACCATATAAGAAAGCCCATATTTTTGTCATTTACCTAACGAAAAACAATTTTGACACAAAATATCCAAACAACATATTTTATAAAATCATTTATAATGTAAAGACATCCAAACATAAATCACTTTTCATTCAACTCACTTTAAACCAAAATTAATTTTATAAAATCAATTCCACTAAAATCAATTCTCGTCATCGTATAACCAAACAAATACATAATCCATTATGAAATTTCTGATAGCCAAATATGACTAACATGCTACAGAAGTCCCTTGTGTTTTACTATCCCATACACACTCTTATATACAGTGTCGGAGGAGAGTTATTTAATAAGAGACAGTTCATTGAGATAATCTTTGTATTTGTAAAAGATTTCAAATTATATACTGTATAATTAAAATGCTGCAATTTTTTGTTTTAAAAAAAATTGCAACGTTGGAATATTTAAATACATATAACAAATTAAATCTGTAACAAGATTTGAGATTTCAAAAAAGATTCTTCAGGAGATAACCTTTGTCTCTTCAAGAGATGAAAAGGTATAAGCGCCTACCACCAAACTAATGTAATGGTTGTGGGGAATTTCGAATATATTCTTTTTCATTTTTTTCTTAATTGGGAACAATTATATTTGACCATTCGAATGGTCATCGGTGAAACATTTTGAAGAGTTCTTTCCCTTCACTTTTGAAAGGGTAATATATATTTTCTACCGATACAAATTTATTATTTTAAACTTTTTAACATGTGTTATTTTATCCCTTAAAAAAAACATGTGTAATTTTTTTTTTTTTAAGAAGGTAAATTAGTCCAGCTAAATTAATATAAAGGAGAATCGAATTTAAAATCTTAAAGAGTAGCACATTCTCCAAATTCCAAGCAAATACCACCAGGCCAACTCAAGTAGATTATCATGTGCAAATTTATATAAGATAGAAAATCCCATAAACTAAAACAGGTTGCAATCAAACTATTTTCCTTTCTTAAGCTGACTTGCAAGACTTGCAGCATATTCAGTATGGAAGAATGGCCTAGGCTGTATGTCGGGCCTGTGGTTTGACCGACCTAAAACCCGATCCGACCTAACTCGTTTAATAAATAGGTTAGACTAAGAATTTTTAAAAATCCATTAATATAAATTGGTAAGAATATGACTTATAGAAAAACATACTACACCTATCAGGTTAGTCCATATTTGTATAAGAGATATCTTATTTGAACAACCATTTGTGTGACAACTTTTATGATAACCATAATTTATAAAGAAGAGTATATATTGACACGAAAACCAAATTAATAGAGAGAGAAAGTAAAAACATAATATGGGTATAAGAGAGAATGCTGTAGCAAAAGTTGTCATAAAATGGTTGTAGAAATATCATTTTTCTTTGTATAATTAAGTACTTCATTATATTAATAGATTTTTTGTTTTTTCAAATTTCCAATAATGCATTTTATTTTTTTTAATTTTGCAATTGTTTTTATTGGCAACTGTGATTTCCAATGAGTTACAAAACTCCAACGAGTACACATACTTTTTGGCATTACCCTCTTAATCTCTTACTATTGTCATTCTCATCTCATTTCAAATTATAAAGAAAGGAATGCTAATAGCAACCAAAGAAAAAAAAAAGGCAATAGATCAAATCTATGCAATATATACTTATTAACCTCTAAAAAATGAATATACATGCTCTACAAAATTTTATTGGCCTATTAATTTTTAAGAAATATATCCTTATTAACCTATCTATAAATAGGTCAAATGTCCTATTTAAAATTATTAGCACAGACTACACTTTTAGAAAGACTAATAGATTAGGTCAAGCTTTTAGAAAGTTCATGTTAGACTTGAAATAAAACCTTTGATAGTATAATAAAGCAGACTTAGGCTTTAGTTTTTTAAACTATGTCCGACCTATTGAAGCAAAGTCCGGTTCGGTCCGACCTATTTCACACCTATAATTCAAATACTCATTCCATCCATCAATATATAGGACAATCTAGCAAAAAAAAACATACACCACTGGTCACTATTATAAACAAAAATTTAAATTTTAAATTCATTCAGTTAATGATGTATATGATCTTTATTATATACCACGTACATGATTTAATAAATGAATCAAAAATGTTAATTTTTGCTTATAATAATGACCAGATGGTGTAAATATTAAGAAATGTTGTTATAGTAATAAAATTATCTTGAGACTATCTAACTATTACTAAATTATCTTTTGTATATAGATGAATTCAATGTTAACTTAGCAAATTTCGAGATAAATTGATAGTATTAGAAAAGATTATATTTAAAATAGAAGTAATAAATATATCTAAACATTTATAAATGATATTACATTTAGGGACATCCCAATTTTTTAAATGGTATTATAATTTAGGATAGAGTGATTATGACGTAAGTCTCGATATTTACATATGCAGATAGCTAAGTAACATGGCAAATTCAGAAAGAACTAACTTGGCTCAACATATTTCAATAAAGAATCCAAAATGACTAATTTTGAAACTAAAAGACCAAAATAGACCGTAAGAATAGGTAAGTGACAAATATTTAAGCCTATTATTTTATTTGTACAAAAATAGAAAGAACACTAACCTTGGTTGTTGCAAAACACAACAGAAGTGTTAATTTCTTTGATTTATTTATAAAAAAAAATGGCTCTGGTGATTTTTTGTGCGAAAATCTACTGTTCACCTACCACCTTCGTTTAGCTTACTTCGTTCATAGGTAACCCACCCAATACCACCGATTCCACCGTTTTTGACACTGATCATCATGAAACAAGTGATTATCCCTTGGTCATTTCTCTATGATGACCCACCTGTAACAGATCACAACAAAAACACCACCAAAACCGCACTTGAAACCTCAAACCCTAACCCATATGGAGTTTCTTCTGATCTTCAAAAACAACAAAACCAACCTGAATCCAACACCAAACCAGGTCCTCAACATGTATCGACATCATCTATTCCTACAAAAATCCAACCAAAACCTACCCAGAAGCAAGCAAAAACTTTTGCACAAGCCCTAACTAATTTTTGTGATATACCATCCTCGCAACTGCCTCAACCAGTTCTAAAAGGAGATAATTTTGCAATTGCTATTCCTGAAGATGAATACAACGCAGGTATGGAGACATGCAAGCACAACCTGCATGCCAGAATCATCTGGCCCAAAGGATCCACTCCTCTCACCGCCTTTGCCTTGCGCACCAAACTATCTGAGATGTGGAAAAATCTTAGTAAGTGGGGTGTTATGTCTTTAGGGAAAGGTTTTTATGAATTTACATTCACTTGCTTAGAAGATGTAAAAAGGGTCAGGTCCATTGCTTCATGGAACCTGAATCCAGGTATTTTAAAGTTATTCCCTTGGACCAAGCATTTTCATTCTAGTGTTCAAAATAACTCATCTGCACAAGTTTGGTTAAGAATTTATGGCTTATCACAAGAGTACTGGAGACCAAAGATATTGTTCGCAATTGCTAGCAGTGTTGGAACACCCATATGCATTGATTCTGCAATTTCTAAGCCTATGGTTGAGAGGACTTTTGGGTTATTTGCTAGAGTTTTGGTAGACATTGACTTGTCACAAGATCTGAGATACAAAGTTCTTGTTGAAAGGAAGGATTATGCTTTTTTTGTTGACTTTGAATATGAAAATTTGCCGGATTTTTGTACTCATTGCAACAAAATTGGGCATTACATAGACATTTGCAAGTTTGTTAATAAGCCTGATCATAATGCTGATGCAGAAGGAAAAAAGAAGGCCACCAAAGAAGTCAGGAAGCACTACATCCAAACCAAAGATGGCAGAACAAAACAGGGTAGCAATGTTGCTGATCCTATAGCAGTGAACGATAACAATGATAGGAACATAAATGCAGATTCAGTTGGAAAAGGTAAGTCCCCTATCACAACTCATCAAACTGACAAAGCTGGCCCTAGTAATGTTGGAGCAGCAGCTGAACTGGTGCAGAACAATAGTTTTCAAGTTCTTTATAGTGAGCAGCAAGATGATATCATAACAGCAATGAAAGATGCAGACAAGCAGCTTGAAGCTGAAATCAACTTACAATTGCAAGCAGGAAACCTGGTTGATAATGAGCAGACTAGCAGAAAAGAAAATGATGATGATAGTTCTCAATGTTCAGAATTTGTGGAAGCCTCTAATCAAGTAATTAATGAAAATTTTGTTGATAGAAATGAGGTAAATTCTGATACTATAGAGAACACACCTGAAGCTATCAATTTGCAAGAGTTGGAAAGACAAAACAAAGCTTTTTTGGAGAAATCTTGGGCAAACATTGCTGACAATGAGGCAGCTGAGAATAGACTTATTAATGATCTGGAATCTTCCTCACAAGACAACATGGATGGTTTTCAGGTAATTACTAAATCCAAACATAGAAACATTAAGAAAAACACTTCAGTTAAAAGTAGTTATGCTACCAGAGGCAAAACTGCTCATGTTAAACCGTTTAGATGAAGATCATCTATTGGAACATAAGGGGACTGGCCAATTCCCCCTCTAAACTGGCCCTACATAGACTTATTTCCCTACATAAACCTGATTTCATATTTATAGTTGAACCTTGGATGGATTTTAATAATTTCCCTCCAGCTTGGCTCAATAGATTAGGTATCAAGCTTTTCACCTGTAATCACAGAGAAAATCTTTTACCTAATTTATGGTGTGTTTGTTCTAATGCTATTGATCCTGTAGTTATAGACAAAGATGACCAGCAAGTTTCATTCTCTTTTGGTTTGGATAATAGACAATTCTACATGTCTGCTATTTATGCTTCAACAAATTACATCAAAAGAAGAGACCTGTGGCAGAAGCTATCTCTGTTACAAGCTAATTCTGATGCTCCTTGGTGCTACATAGGGGATTTCAATGTTATCTTAGGTGCTCATGAATATTCAGGTTCCTTTACACCAGCTAGATTACCCATGGAGGACTTTCAAAACTGGACTGAGGATCATAACCTTTTTCATCTCCCAACCAGAGGGTCTGCTTACACTTGGGACAATAAAAGACCTGGTAGGAGACACACTAAGAAAAGACTATATAGAACAATTTGCAATCAACAGTGGCTTGACCTATGTGCTACTATATCTTGCTCCACTTTAGTCAAAACCACATCCGATCACTTCCCCTTACTTTTAGAATTTAACACAACCAACCAACTTTTTGCCTCAAGCTTCAAATTTCTCAAGATGTGGACACTTCACAGTGATTGCAGGAAAGTTGTTGAAGATTGTTGGAATGTGCATGTTATAGGGTGTCCAATGTATGTTCTCAGTACCAAACTCAAGCTTCTAAAGAACAAGTTGAAAGCCTGGAATAAGGAAGTATTTGGAAATATCCATGCTTTAGTCACAGAAGCCGAAAGTCATCTGCCCAACATCCAAAACCAAATTCATGTGCATGGCCACTCTAATCACTTAATGAATGAAGAAAACAAAGCTCAAACCAACCTCAATGATGCCTTACACAAACAAGAAACCTTCTGGCAAGAGAAAGCTAAACTTAGATGGCATGTGGATGGAGATAGGAACACAAAATATTTTCACAGAGTCACAACTATAAAAAATAAAACCAAAATCATTTCCACAATCAGAAATGGTGAAGAAATTATTTCTGAACCACATAGAATCTCTGAACATATTGTTAACTATTATAAAAGTCTGTTTTTTTCAACTAACATTGTTTTGCAGGATCAGTTGCTTGTGGAGGAAGCTATCCCTAAGCTTATTGATGACACCACCAATCAACTTCTCACCATGATTCCCTCTTTACAGGAAGTCAAAAATGCTGTCTTTGACCTCAACTCTGAAGGTGCACCTGGCCCAGATGGATTTGGAGCTAGTTTTTATCAATTCTTTTGGGAGGTGGTTAGCAAGGATGTCTATGGTGCAGTAGTGGAGTTTTTCACAACTGGCTGGTTACTTCCCAATTACAATGCAAATTCCATCATTCTGATTCCAAAATCACCAAATGCAGATACAATTGATCAATACAGACCTATTGCCTTAGCAAATTTCAAATTTAAGATCATTACCAAAGTTTTAGCAGATAGACTGGCAAATATCCTTCCTAATATCATATCCACTGAGCAAAGAGGTTTTGTTAAGGGTAGGAATATTAGAGATTGCATTGCTCTAACTTCTGAAGCTGTGAATTTACTTGATAAAAGAAGTTTTGGAGGTAATCTTGCTCTCAAAATAGATGTATCAAAAGCCTTCGATACTCTAAATTGGGAATTCTT
>Ga0315914_1009804_pt1 | contig 12167 bp, 4 predicted proteins | sample MpolenodulesMG_FD_203920 | JGI IMG/M metagenome (GOLD analysis project Ga0315914, IMG submission 203920) | Medicago polymorpha root nodule microbial communities from Los Angeles, California, United States - elongated nodules | ecosystem: Host-associated > Plants > Roots > Nodule | place: USA... | reverse complement strand
TTAAACTTCAACCTTAGATTCCACAAACATTTTATGCAACTATAACCCCATAGATTTCACTCCGATCCTTCTTTGAAATAAAATGGTAGGACAAAAATTAAAAACTTAAAAAATATGCTAAATTCAGTCTTTGCAATACAAAAGCTCATCCATTGTTAAAGTTACTCGGCAATGAGAGGAAGTGGGCACTCGGCATACATAAATGGATCTTTCCAGCCGTTGAAAGAGAGTAAGTGAGAGAGAAATTACTTGGATTCGGTGCGATAATGACTATCAAGATCACATAGTCTTACTTTGATCTAACTTTGAAATTAAGTGGTCCACGGGTGAGGGACTTAATTGATCCCTCACCCTAGAATTCACCATCTTTTCAAATAAAAACAAAGATATTGGAGAGTAATCGTACTTGAATCCTAAATGCTATTGTTTATTCAAGATTTTTAAATGAGTCAATATTTTTGGGACACGAATAGCTATTAAAATTACCAAAATAGTTGGTAGAAAAAAGAAAATATTAAAACCGTTTAAATTGCAAGATTTTTTTAGGATCTCTGTTTGAAATGAATTAACTGTGTTTTCGCGTGTTTTGCAATAAACAATCAGTTTCGTTCTCAACGTTTTTTTAAAGCATCAATTGCGTTTTCAATTTCACGTGTTTTGCATATGCCTTCCATATGAATAGAAGCAAACCATAGTATATGGAATGCAATTTTAGCGGTGAAGTGTTTCTAGTTTTTAGAGGTGAAAATTTGTTATCATATCTTATCACACGTTATACTGTTTAAATATCTTGAGTTTATAGCACAAAACGAAGGAGAAATTGAAGGAGCGTAAACCATCAAATGTTTTATGTAATGCGAAAGTATCGCTCAAGTTGAAGGGAAAATTTTATTGGACAACGGTAAGACTGAAAATGTTGCATGAGACAAAGTGTTGGACGGTAAAAAACCAACAGAAATATAAATTAAGTGTAGTAGAGACGATGATGTTGTGTTGGATGTGTGCTAAGACTAAACAAGATAAAATTTAAAATGAGAACATTAGAGAGAGTTGAGGCAGTAGTACCTATAATAGAAAAATGGTAGAAACTAGACTTCAGTTGTTTGAGCTTGTAATGAGAAGACATGTGGATGTTGTAGCAAGGAAAATATATCAAATGGAGGAGAGTCAAATCCCTAATGATAGGGAAAACATAGAAAACTAGTAGAGAAATTATCAAGAAAAATCTATAAATCAATAAGTTGGAGAAATACATGATTTTTGATAGAACACTATGATGTTGTTTGATTTTTGTAGATGACCTCCCTTAGTGGTGTATAATTTGGTTGTTGTTGTTTTAGTTTTTCATTACTTTCTCTTTAATTTGTTTTTATAAGTTTTTATTTTGTTATGAATATGAATTTGGTTGTATAAATTTATTTGTTTTATAAGTTGTTGCGTTGTGTTAATTTATTTGTTAAAGAAGGTAATATGAAAATGAAAATGATATAGAATGTGTCGTAAAGAAGGTAATATGAAGATGATATAGAATGTCTTGCTGTCAATGTCCACTGCAACAAAAAATAGGAAAAAAAGATAATCATAACAACAAATTTGGCAATTTCAACCATAATTCTCCCTTTTCAATTAACACGTGATTTTATCACTTATAAAGTTAATGGGAGTTTCTACGGTGCAGTCAGAAAACTGACTTTTTTGAAAAAGTTAATTTTGATTTTAATGTTTGATTCATTTTAAAATTGTTGATTACTGATTAATGATCAATAGTAATTCATCTAGTAATGCTTACAACATCTTGGACTTACAGGTACTATTTTATTGTTGACATCTTTAACATGCAAACATATTTGATGATATTATGTGATAGTCTTAAGTGTTACACTTTGTGGGGTGTTACACTTAAAATAAGGTAAGATAAAATTAGATTAAGTGTAGTCTTGTTAATCTGATGAATTGATGATACTATGGAGACTGAACTTTTGATACCACGGTACAAACAGTGGGGTGTTACTCACTACACTTTTGATGTTATAGTGTTAACTTCATCAGAAAAGTCATTTTCACGGCTTCACCATAGAATTTTCCTAAAGTTAATCCTCTTATTACATCAACTAAATAGTTTTTCCGCTCTTATGAAGTTGCAAAAAAACTTTCCTAAAATTATAATCCTTAAGAGATGTCTCTTAAGCACATCAATGTGTTATTTTATTTTTTTTACTGAATTACCATTATTTTATAACCTTTCATGACAACAATGAAAAATCACAAAAAATGAATAAAATTGTTGGAAAAATATTTATAAATCAATTTAGTGTGTTGTTAGATCAAATTTAATTTCCATATGTAATGAATTACCTATGATTGAGTGTATTTTTAGATCAAAGTTAACTTCCAAATATGATGCACTATTTGTGATTGAGTGTATTGATGTTTTTTTTAATACATATTTTGATCTTTTTCTATAATAATTGTTATCTAGAGAGATCATCATATAGTTGTCACTATCTACTTAATTTACTTATAATCTTCTTTAATCTCACAAATGTTCTCCATAATCAAGGAAACTCTTATTTTGGTCCCTTATAGACTCTTAAAACAACAAAATTAAAAAAAACTTCATGGATATATCTTCCATTAACAAGTTAAATCCCTGTTATGAACCATCTCTATTAAATGCGATGATTTAGGTAATTAAGTGACACACAAACACTAAATTGTACATCCACGTCTACACCTTATCACCAATTAAGGCTTCGTCTTACGTTCTTTCACTTTGTGTCCTTCATCTTAACTCCACCAACTTTATGGAAAAAAAGAGAGACAAATAATGTAGAAAGTAGAGATCTTGAACCAATCATCACCGTTAAACACAACAACATCTCTATTCCTCATGTTCCGCAAATCATCATATTTGACAAAGGGTTAACACATGATTATCATTTTAGATTTGAATGAGTATCAAAAGTAACATTCAAAGAATTTTTAATGATTTTATTAATATAGAGACTATTTTGACAATACATAACACTTTCAAAGATTAAAATGAGGGTTTACTCTCCATAATCAAAAACCTCAACTTCGAAATAGTTTATGACATTTAATCAATAATGATGCATAGAAGGGGAAAAAAGAGGGTTTACTCTCCATAACCAAGACCTTTTGTATCCTATATATGCATTGAAGAGATTGCATCTCATACTCCCTTTACACTAAAATAAATAATCAACGCTTAAGCAATATATATCCAATAGATAATTATAATTTTTTAGTGACTCTCAAGTTTCATATATTTTAAAAGCAAACAAAACAACAAAGTCTATTAAAAATTTAAAGGGTAAGAGAAATAGAAAATGAAGTGTGATAAAAATAGTAAGTGTAACAAAATTATGACATCCAACTAATTTTCGACTTAACTATTAAAGCTAATATTATATATGTGGTAGGGTTGAAAAGAAAATGTGATATGTTTAAATCAAATGATACATTGATATCTTTAAAATTAAAAGAGAAGAAGACAATCTATAAATTGTATTTTATGTTACATTTTTTCATTTAATTACTATCATCTTATAGAGTACAAAGGTAAAACTATAAGGTTTTTGAAATTAAAGATAAAGAATAAAAAAAAAATCTAATTTATTAGGTGCCAACATTGTAACTAAATGACAACAACACATAAAATATTCTAGCATGATACTTATGTACTCTCTTGGGTTTGGTGCTCATAGAAACTATGGAATCATTTCCTCACATATACAATAGCCAAAGTTGCATCTCGGTTTAAGAGGAAACACACATGGACAATTAGCATCAGTAATACATGGAATAGCCGCTGTAGTGAAAAAAGAGAAAAAATTATGTCATTTAGATGGAATAAAATCAAATGTAAAAAGGATGAAACAATGACTTACCTTCAACTTTTTTAGCAACATGATATAGATAAAGAAAGATAACCACACCATAAACAAACTTGAAAAATTTAGCCATGTTTTCCTCCATTTTCATGTAACAAATAGAATATGATTTTATTACTTTACAATTTATAAAAGATAATGCTCTCATTACATCAGTTAAATAGTTTTTTTAGCACTTATGGAATCATAAAAAGATTTATTTTTATTTCTTTAAATTTGAATCGTTATTAAATGTCTCTTAAGTGCACCAATGTGACGTTATTGCCCCTTTAGCATACTAAGTAAAGAGGTCACATAAAAAGAGTCACCAATCATAAGAATTCATTCTTCTTTTTTGAGAGCACGTTATATTTTTTAATCCAACCGTTAATACAATCTAAATGATATAATCAATTTTATTTCTCACAATAACAAAGTGTTCTCACCCGAGTCCCTTCCACGTGCGCACACACATATTTTGTTCATAGTTAATTTATTATAGCTTTTATTACACTTTCATATAAAATATATTAAATAAAAATATTAATAATTATTTATAACGTTTCTCTTTTAATTCGTGAAATACCACCTTTCCATTTTGAAGACAGAAAATTTTAGAGGGGTCACTTTCATTCGATGAAATTTTTTAAAAGGACTAAAAATGAAAGTTTGTATATTTAAAGGGTTACAAAATATATTTAACCCTTAGAATTTACAATTTATTGTACTTACTATTTAGTTGTAGCAACATTTAAAAACAAATTACAGTATCAATTAGACATATATTAAATATTTTTTTAAAAAAAAATAGACATATATTAATGTTGTGTATCAACGATTAATAAATAATGTGTTATAGTCTCACTTAAAGATTAAATTATACTTTAAGTAACTTAATTTACTACTAACATAATTCAAATTTGCATAAACAAATACATTCAACAACTTTGATTAAATATTTTCCCTTTAAGTCAGCTAGCAAAGAATATGTAACAAAACAAAATAATGGGTATATTCTCTTGTATCAATATTTTTTTTTATCAATTCTTTTGTATCAATATGAACCAAGTTTATTAAAAATAAATCAAAATTTTAAATAAAAAAATGGAACTTGATTAACCAAACTGGACCCAATAAAATAAGACCAATTGAATTAGGAGTGCATGCTCAACAAAAATAAGTCAATATAAACACAAGCATACCATTATAAAAAAAAAAAAATACTAAAACAAATATAAAAAAATAAAAAAATAAAAATTATAAGTGTAACAATACTGTTGAGATAGAAATAATTTTTCGAGTTAACCATTATTGATATACTTATGTGTAGTAAGGTTGAAAAGAAAATGCAATATGTCTAAATTGCAGCCCATTGAAATATCTTTAAAATTAAGAGAGAAGAGAATCTATAAATAATATTTTTGGTTTCATTGTTCCATTTTATCACCACCATCTTAAATTACAAAGCCAAAACTACAAGGTCCATGAAATTAGAAAATGATAAAAAAAATCCAATTATTGGATGCCAAAACAATAACTAAACTTCAACTCTTGGAATATTTTACCGGGGTGTTTGTGTACTCTATTGGGTTTTTTGCTCTTATAATCTATGTCATCATTCTGACACATATGCAATAACCTAAATTACACCTTGGATTAAAATTAGAAAACTGATTACATATAGTCTGTGGACAATCGGAATCTCTATTACAAGGAACACCCGCTGTAACGAAGAAAGAGAACAAAATAATGTTACTGCAGGATAAAAAAGAAGGGTTAATATATCTTTAGCCCCCGTAATATTAGGGATTTTCGGTTTACCCCACTGTAAAAGAATTTGTTTAGATTCTAACCATGTAATTTGAAGATTCTTTTGTTTTGGACCTTCATGACACTAAATTACAAAATTTAAGGTACTCTCCCCTGTAATTTGAGAGAATTTTAGTTTACCCCCTACCATATATCACCGATTTTGAACAGTCAAAATTCATGAAAGTCTAAAACCAAAGAATCTTCAAATTATAGGGTTGGAATCTAAACAATTTTTTTTACAGAGGAGTAAACCGAAAATCGCTAATATTATAGGGGTAAACATATATTAACCCAAAAAAATTAAATGGAAATTTGAAAAGGATGAAAAAATAGCTCACAATCAACTTCTATTGCAACAAGAAATAGGGTAACAAACATAATTACAATATAAACAAACTTGACAAGTTTAGACATGTTTCTCCCCTTTTGCATGTAAAAAATAGAATGTGATTATATAATTTATAAAAATCATGCTATCGTTACATCAATTAAAAAGCCGCTTATGCAATTATAAAAGCATCTTTCTAAAGTTAGAATAACTATTAAATATCTCTTAAATGCATCAATGTGTTCAGTTTGTTTCTTTATCATGCTTAGTAAGGAGGTCACATAAAAAACTCCTCAATCATAAGAATTTATTCTATTTTATTTTACCAAATATCCATTATTTTGACCTTTCATGATAAGAAAAGAAAAAAACACAAAAGAAAAATAATATTGTTTGGACGTGGCAAAGTTATTTATAAAATGCGAACCAATAGGTGACAACATATTTTTGCATTGATTGAACGTATTGTAGGATCAATGTTAGCTATATAATATGATTTATTGATTGTGATTGCTTCATGTGAGCCCTATATAGGCTATGCTATATCAGTTTATAATATATAACGCAATTAATTTAAGGGAAAATTACAGTCATCTCCTCTAAGGTCTATTGAAATGACACTGACACTCCTTTAGTTTTAAATCTTACATTAACTTCCCTCAAGTTCTCATCTAATAGACAAACACCTCCCCTCACTCTTAACACTGTTAATTTTCTGTTATTTTTTTCTCACTGTAATTTCATGAACCTCCTGCTCACTGTCAAACAGAAAACCACCGCCGCCAACGACGGTTGATAACAAACCTCGATCATTGCTTTCACTGCTTCGTCCTCTTTCCATCAACAAACACAAATGCTAATGCCTTAAATTCATAATTATGTTTTAGCATTTGTAATGGCTCCTCATTCAACTAATGGTTGACAAACCTTGACCTAACCCTTTATTCTCGTGGTTCTATATATGTTTGGATTAGTAAAAAATTGTAGTTTGGTTATGTGTTGCAATGAATGAATCACGATCGGTACAGAGGTTGGGCCTTACGAGAAAGAAAGTGCTCCAATTCTTTGCATTTGTGAAGATCTAATAACCAATGGAGTTTTTGGTTGCTCTTACCAACCAAAAACCATTGTTTGGGAGTTCTGATAAGGGATAGCCGGTGAAGTAGGATGCTGATGAAAGAATAAATGTTGATGATGATATGGAGACGGAACGGTGAACGCAACTTATTATCTGCCACCATCGCTTCTGTTTGTCGGTGATTGGGAGGTTCATGAAATAGACCGTGAAAAGAAAAGGAAAGGGTTAACGGAAATTAACAGCGTTAACAGTGAAGGGAGGTGATTGTATATTACACAAGAACTTAAGGGAGGTTAGTGTATATTTTTAAAGTAGAGGGGGTGTCAGTGTCATTTCAACAAACTTCAGGGGAGGTGTGCGTAATTTTCCCTTAATTTAAATATAGGAGACAATTAGCTTAAATATCAAAAATAATTTAACCAATGCAAACAGGTGCAGACAATCAAAGACAAGTGCAACAAATGTTAGAATTTTTTCTAATATTTTGTGAGCTTTTTGGGTTTTGGTTTTTATTAGAATTGATTGCTGTTGTGATTTATTTGATAATGCTTTGATCCGATAAACATGATCAATTAATAATAGAGTTTTGGACACCTAATATTAATTAGGTGTTGCTATTTATACACCTAGAAATTTCTCACATGAAAAATGATATTTGAAGCAAATCCAAAACACACGAAAGCATCCCGGCGGTGTATTCCATCATGTCTTTATTTTAACTTCCGCTTTTTTTTCTACCAACAAGCCGTGAATTCAGCTAAACTCTGTTGTGTGATTGACTGAATTATCTCTGTAATCCTTTCACTATAATTTTCTTCACTAGACATTGCAAAACTCTCCTCACATACACCTAAAAAAACACTCTGAATGGTAGTTAACTATTGTTCATCACTTTTTAAATTGGTTTAACCAATTTAAAAATGATTTGATTGATTTAAAAAATAATGTGAATGGTCGTTGACTACCAGCGGGTTTGAGGTGTTTGTGAGCAAATATCAGATGCCTAAAGATCAATTTCCATATTGATTTGTGTAGAAAAAGAAGTATAGTCCCAACCACTAGGGTCTATTAAGCGTGGTACATAGGATTATGTGATTATAAATAGAGAGCATAGGTTTCCTTTGACATCACTTTAACAATCACTCATTTGCGGTTTTCCCTCGTTGAGAACCGTAAATTTGAGTGTATGACAAAGGAAGATTGAGTCTCACAACTCGACGAGTTCAATAACAGGTCATTATGACTTCAACAAATAAGTGTATTCTAATTTCATGGAATAACTTAATTATTTAATTTTACATGTGGTATCCGTGTATAATATTATATGATTTAGAACCCTATCTTTCTCAACAACATCCTTGACTTTCCTAAGCAATGTGATTCGTTAAGTTCTTCGGTATTGGTTTGAGTGTTTGTGTCTTTATGTATGTCTGTTATTCAAGTTCATGGCCATTTTTCCAAACTGAAATTCAAGATTACTAACTAAAGTATCAATTCCTTTCTGGTTAGACATTAATGCCTTCATAAATATAATCGAAATTTCTTGCAATTTGATGATTATGGCTTCTTCTTGTTTGTTAATAGAAAATTCCTTTTATCAGATTGAAAGTATCCTCCAGCCTTGCAGTAATGTCCTGCTAAGGATCTTGCAGTATCAAAGAATTTGTAAATATCGATCCATTGAGACTTTGTAAAGTTTGAACCATTCAACAATTTTCAATATTATAAGCTAAGACTTTGTGAAAATTAGTTCTTTGAGTAGCAACGTAGTAGATGATAAAAGAGTCAAGATAAAAAAAGTAGTTATTTAAGTTTCACTGGATAATCCTCTAATGTATTTCCTTCATCCATTACATACTTGTAGTGTTTCGGTTATACCATCACATATCGCTCACCATACATATCCATGTATGGAATAACAAGAGATATAGTTTATCTTTTAACTTCTGATGTATCACTCGGTAAACCGATAAAATAACATTACATTATGATAGTGTTGTGTGATTGTAAATGTAGTTCAATGTCTTACAACTAGCATCTAGATGATTCTATTCCACGTCTTTGAAAAAGTCTATGTCTAACACATTCTTTTTTTTTTTGGTGGTTAGGGTTCGAACCCCGGACCTTGCATATTTTATGCATTGTTCATACCGACTGAGCTAAGCCCACGAAGAAATGTCTAACACATTCTAATAAGGAGTTTAACATCGGAAAAACATTAAGTGCGGGTATAAAAATCAATATAGTGAAACAAAACATATATATAATCAGGCATATCAAGTATTTACATCAAAATTATAACAAACTACACCTAATCCCTAACACAAATAAGAAATTTGGTTACACATAATTAAGGTAACTTACAACAAGATATATAAATAAGATGACGTTGCATCAAACACTTGAAGCTTTAAGATCCAATGCTCCACCTTGGTGTTCCCTAGCCTCGTCTCTCTCTCTCTCTCTCTCTCTCTCTCTCTAGTGTTTCTCTGCTTCTAAATATGTACCATGCCCAAAATTCTGACTGAGTTGTCCATTTATAGAATTCCGTAAGTGACACTTCGCTAGGAGAGTTGTATGATGGCTGAGAGATTTGTGATTTCTTCACTCATATGTCTTTGTGATCTCATCCACATGAATCACTAAAATTCCTCAAGTTGTTAGTAGAACTTTTCATTCTCCTACGTCAGAGACTTCCCACAAAACCTAACTTTTTGACTTTATTTGATCCTGTGTATCAAGAAGACAACAATATATATGACCTTCACGTAATACATCTTGTTGGCCACAATTTCATAGGTTTTGAGATTAAGAATGCTGAAGTTTTCAACCTTTATATTAATTAAGTAATGTTTCCTATAATTTTAAGCTTTCACTAAAAGTGTAGTGTAAGAAAAGGATCATTTAGGAAGACCAAGACTCGACAACGGTGAGAGAGTTTTGAATTGGTTTTGGCTAAAGGCTTTAGGTTTAAATTTTTTTAAAGAAGAAAATGGGTTGTGTGGGTAAATGATAACATGAAAAAAAAAATTAGATGAAGAAAATGTTTAAGTCATGACACGTAAATGAGAAAAAAAAAAGTTGGATAATCAAAACCTTTGATATTGATGAGCTTTAAATTCTCATCAAAACGTTTCTCATATTTTCTAATCATCCGTCCCATTTTAAATGACCTACTTTGAAAATGTATACTATTCATATAACATGTTTTAATCATATTTTTTTTTACTAATATACAAAGACAAATGTTAGCATATAAGATGTTGAATTCATCTCTATGAATATTTTCAAAATATTATTATTTTTTTTATAATTTTTTCTAATAGATTATTAAAGATATTTAAGATTAAAGTTGTGCATTGATATCTGCAATGAAGTCAACTGTGTCAAATAATATGAGACAGAAGGATTATTCATTTGACAAGACCAAAGACAGAGAATTGAAAATTTCATTAAAGAGAATCACTCCCTCCGCCCTTTTTTTAAGTTAAAAGAAAATTTTATTAATAAAAGTTTACCAATAAATCAAATGTCAAGATTGCAGAAATATAAGACAGAGTATTTTCAATTCATATGCAATCTAAATTATGAAGGTCATACCATTTAGCTAAATAGTGAGCAACTTGGTTGGCTTCACGCTTAACATGCTTAAAATTTAAACTACAAAAACAAACATTAAAACTAATACAATCTCCAATAATAGAGCCGATATAGGTGGGAGATTGTTGATGAGCATTTAACGCCAAGACCATATTAGAAACATTTGATTCTGCTATAAGATTCAGAAAAGACATGTCTTTTGCAAATTCCAAACCCTTCCGCATAGCTAAGGCTTCTGCAACCTTTGAATCTGATAATGAAAAGACTTGCAAACAACTAGCAGTAATACCCACTAGTATAAACGAATTTAAAAAATAGAAAATAGTTTGAAGGGGGTTATGGCCTCTGCTGAGCCTGATCTCCCTTATAACTGCATCCCTGATTCAGACACTTTCTGAGCATTTACTTGTATCTCTCTTAAGCCTCACATAAGGGTATTAACGTACCTTGGGAGAATAAAACTATTGTGATCTTGGCTTACATGTTGTGAGGAAAGAATCTTAAAATTAATTATGTTGTTGTCTCATCAAACACTGAATTAAGATCGAATATGGTACAACTATCTTATCTATCTCTTATCATAACCATCAAACGAGCCCTAATAGTATAAAAAATTAATCTTATGTAAAAAAAAAAAGTTTTATGCCACATAGTCCATCAAAAAAAAAAAACTGTCCAAATTAATTGCAGTATCAATCAATAGTATATATATATATATATATAAAGTAAGATTTTTTATGCCACATGTCGCTTGCACATTTATTTTTAATATTTTATTATTATTTTTATTTTCTAAAACTAATATTTTGACATAAATATATCAATAAACTTCATATATCACTTTGATATTATCAACTAAATATTTTATTTAAAATTTTAATTTATTTTTAATATTTATGTAGCATAAATATCTCACCAAATTACTCTTCATATTTTAAATTTTTTTCTAATCATCAATAGTATCGATCGATAATCTATCTTTTTTTTTTGAAAAATCGATAGTCTATCTTTTATTTTGTAATTATTCTCAACAAACTACTCATTATATTTTAAAATTTTCTATCATCAATAGTATCCGTCAATAATATATTCTTATTTTCTATTTATAAAAGTTAATGACTATAAAAAACAATTTTATCTCATCCTTATCATTTGACACATCTGTCTAGGCTTACTCTTTTGTAACAAAAAAATCCTATCTAGAGGAGAGAGCAAATAAATATCAAAAGATTGAAGTGTTTTTCTAACGAAAAATTCCTTTTATATAATTTTATTAAACAAACTATTTTTTTAATTATTTTATTACGGTAAACAAACAATTGAATATAAAAATTATTTTGATTCTAATCTGTAACAAACAGGCTCTCAGACCTTGCATATATTATGCATTGTCCTATCAACTGAGTTAAACCCACAATGACATCAATCAATATATATATATATATATATATATATA
>Ga0315914_1009801_pt1 | contig 12170 bp, 8 predicted proteins | sample MpolenodulesMG_FD_203920 | JGI IMG/M metagenome (GOLD analysis project Ga0315914, IMG submission 203920) | Medicago polymorpha root nodule microbial communities from Los Angeles, California, United States - elongated nodules | ecosystem: Host-associated > Plants > Roots > Nodule | place: USA... | reverse complement strand
TAATCATGAACATTAACCCTGAATATATCCAGAAATAATAAAGAATTACTTCATGGATAAACTAAGAATATTTAAAGTCATCGGTTCCATGCAATGATGAACTAGATGGAAAGAAATATTCTTTTGGACTTCAAAGAAAGAATCATCTTGTTTGTCAAAACAAATGATCTCTCATTTATATGCTTCAAGTAGCTCTTGAAGGAAATAAATAAACAACCTTCATAAGGTTCAAAGTGTTGAAGAACATCAGAATGTTCAGCATAAAGTACAACCGTCAAAAAGGAAGGAGCCCAGAAGAAACATTCTGAAGTTCTTATGTATGTACTCAGAAGGAGTTCAGAAGGTTGTTCAGAAGGTTGCTCAGAAGGTTCATTAGAGCAAACTCATAAATCAATGTCCACAACAAGAACATGAAAGAACAAATGTGACATGAACATATCTTATGCAGACAATGATTTTGACTTTGGATCAAGAAATCATTAAAGACATCTATGGTGATTAAAGGATTAATGGACTTTAATTGTTCTTGATATTTGTGCGTTCTTGAGTGATTAACCAAGACACAAACAAAGTTTAAATCATACCAAGATACAAGAAATCAAAGTACATTTGAATTCATGAACTAACTCTGAGTTCAGAAAGTTAGTTCAGAATGTTGCTCAGAATGTTCAAGCAGAGTTCAGAAGGTTGTCCTTATACAAGCCCAAAATCTCAAAAACATTGTCAAGAACATGCAAGGTACACGTGACATGAATAAATGTCCAGTAAAGTACATTGGCATGGATCAATCAAGCAATAAAGGCATTTACAAGGTTAATGTCAAAAAGGATATTCAATGTTCATTTAAGACTATGAACATTGAAGTGTTAGGATTATTCCAAAAGGGAATATCATCCTAGTTGTTTTAATCACTGCTCTTCAGTGTTGTTTCACTATTAGGACTTGATTACATCAAATGCTAGTCTTACAAATCATCCTAACTGAAACAGATGGAACATTCTGATGGTCAGAATGTTCAGCTCTGCACGTGCTTTAACTATGAACAGTACCGTAGGTAAAAAGCAAAAGCAAAAAGCAAGATCAAGTCAGATTCAATAAGAGTTAGACACATAAGGGAGCAGGTACAGTGCAGTATCTTGCATATCTCTCAAAGCATGAGCCTTAAGATTGCAGATCCACTTTATCTCTCCTGCACACAATCTAAGGCAGATCTGGAAACAACTTTATCTAGCAACTTTCTGATGTATGTGGAAAAGCCACTACTCTTGGATATTGCCCAGAAATTCATATGAAACGCATATAATAAGCCCAGAAATTCATGTGTTCATTCATACATGATGAACTCAGATGAATATCATGATAAACCCAGATGAAGATCATCAAGAACACAACAACATTTTGAAGTTCATCCTTGATCAGAATGTTTACCCAAAATTTCAAGTAAAAGCTTGTGGGGCTCATGACACATGCATAATATCATTGGACACCCTACAACGGCTTTATGAGCCCAAAAACTCCATAAATAGAGATCAAAGGCTCAGAATTACTTGCATCATTGCAAAGCATACAAGAAAACATCTGAAATGTGTTTGAAGCTTTGGCATTCGAATTGATCATCACTGAGACTTCAAATTGTCTCTTGTAGTGTAAATCAATTCTTTCATATCTTGTTAAAGATAAGTTCTCCTTCCATTCTTCTCTAAATTGATCATCACATAGATTCTTATATCTCTTTGTTGTGTAAATCAATTTTTTCTGTTATCTCTTTAAAGATAACTTTTTCCTCCATTCTTCTTTTGTGAGTTTCTGCAAACACTCAATCTTCATACATCTTGTAAAGTCTCACCTATCTTTAGGGGTACTAAAGTGTTAGTTTGAGCAGAAGGTGTAAAAGTCTAAGTGGGTAACTTAGCAAGAAGAAAAGAAAGTCTCATCTAGCTTTAGAGGTATTAAAGTGTTAGTTTGAGCAAAGGTTGTAAAAGTCTAAGTGGGTAACTTAGTAAGAAGGTGCAAGTCGGTTGAGGCTTAGAGAATACAGAGTTGTAAGTGTTCAGGTGAACAAGGATTGTAAGGTGCAGGATTTGAGAGGTTATCTCAAGCATCATAGTGGAAACTCTCACAAGATTGTGAGGAGTGGACTAGCCCACATTGGGTGAACCACTATAAATCTTTGTGCGTTATTTCTCTCTTCTCTATACTCTTTAATTTTAGTATACACAACACACACCTGCACATTTATTTTATTAAGCAGTTTTTGCGTATGAACTTCAGAACGTTCTGAAGTCAGACTACTAACTTAACTATTCCAAGTAAACAACTTGAGAATCAATTTTAAGTTACAGGTTTAATTTTAAAGGGTCATAATTCAAACCCCCTTCCTTGTGACTATTTTATTCACTTCACGGTGATCCGTACGTGCGGGGTCTATACTATCTCGGTTGATCTAGGTCTATCCTTCTGATGGTTAACTGCACCTGCTAATTGCATAGTGATCCTTACGTGCGGGGTCTTTCTAATTCAAAGGTAATTGAAACATAGACTTAAATAATCGTTCCTAAATTTCCAAAGGTATGATGGTCACACTAAGGTTATATGTGCGCTACGATATAGGGTTATTAATCTTATAGGATTCCGCCACCTTCGTAAGGATTATTAGTGTGGGTCCTTGCTAGTGTTGCTAGAGGTTTTCCCATCTATGAATCTTAGGACACATAGCGCACTCTCATTATCCCCTTGGTAGTTATACAAACGTGCAGCCCTATTAACGTCTACCTTGCCAAAAGGTCGAAGACAATGGTCTCACTAGGACCGGTTCACTCCCCTTGATACATAGAAGATTTTACTCAATATTAGTAATGTCACCTTCTAAGTACTTACTACTAGGGTCAACTCGCTTTCAATATCTTTCGTCTTGTTATTAATCTCTTACTTCCTAGATAGATAGATATTAATATACAAGATATAAATATCAAGATATAAACATCCATATAGTAATATCAATATTAAGTCATGTCACGACCTAAGTATCTAATCTAGGGTTGCGCTTTGCCGGAATAAATTAATCCTAATAAAACTTAATAGCGAACAGAAAATATACTCAAATAAGCAACATTATTAAAGCCAATCTGCGTCTTTTGCCAATGTTATCGCCTCTCCTTTGTAGCTTCCTTATTTCTTGAAGAATAATTTGGAAGCTTCGATATTGTGGTAAAAATTAGCTTCAACAATTAATACTTTTATTTTACAATTTTTTCTATTTATCTACTTTTTTTTGTGTGTGTGCTTTGCAACATTATTAAAGCCAAACTGCGTCTTTTGCCAATGTTATCGCCTCTCCTTTGTAGCTTGCCTCAGACTCCGTTCTCGCTTCTCTTTCATAATTCTGTATTTTTTCAGAATAATTTTTAAATGTCATGTACGCTGCTGGATTTTATGATTGTTGTAAAAACATGAAGAAGAAAAAAAAATATGAATTTTAAGATATATACATACATACTTACACACACACACACACACACACACACACACACATATATATATATATATATATATATATATATATATATATATATATATTACAAAAATAAACGATATTCATTTATTCAAATTGATATAGTACATCAACGTAGTACGAATTCAAAGTCGCTAAAAACAAAAACAAAAAAAATGCATTTGCGAACAAACTCACAACATCCATGTTAATAGCATAAAACATAATAATACATATACTTACAAATAATAAAACTATATTCGAGTCTCCAGAATATTCATATATTCGGATCTGTAACGTTGATAACAACAAAGTCATTGATTGGATCTGAACTTGATCCAAGTTAATATTTCAACCCGAATCAAATAAACATTGCACTAAGATGCGAAATCAAAAACACACCCCACAAAAATGAAAAATCAAAACAATCAAAGTCGTGCTAAGACGACGAATCACAAAAACAAACAAAGAAGACAAACGAAAAGAAAAGAGAAAGAGAAAGAGGTGACATATATGTTGTTATACTAATGTATTTTTTTAATGATTTGTATGTTGTAATTCATATGATATATGTTGTTTACTGCAAAAGAAATTAACTTACTGGTGTTGGAAAATATATCATGTCATGTTTTTTAAGATATATATGTTGTATTTTTGTCTTTATTTATTTATTGAATATGTATGTTGTTGAATAATATATGATGTTTTAACTTCCATGATAAATTTTTTGAACAAAAAATAAATTTTTGATCTATTAGAGTAATGACAAGAAAAAAATTTATAATTCTATTAAAATTACAGAAAATGAAGATACTCTATATAGTATATGTTTTCCTTATAGAAAACTAGCGAAAAGATAGGCACTCACGTGCTCGTCTTTCCGCTCTTTTTATTGCAGTAACGTTTGAAAATTATGAACAGGGTTTTTTTTATGAAATTTTGATTTTGATTAAAACTAAATATATATAAATGTTTGTTGCTTTCAAGTTATAAAAAATCAAACTAATCATGATTATCTATTTCAACGATACTAACAATAATACAATATAACAAAAAATATATAATCTAAATTATTTTTTTAATGACACCAACAACAATATTATTAATGAAAAAGTTGTTTAAGTATATAATTGGGATAATGAAAAAGTAAGTACAAATATACTCATATACTTTGTTACACTTTTTAAATGATAAAGAAAAAAACATCAGACAAATATAATGTTTTTTTTCAGGGAGACAAATATAATGTTTTTTTATAGTTTTTCTTAATATTTAAACTTACTTTAATCTATTTGTTTCATATATTATTTGTATTGAAAATTAAGGGTATGTTTGGAAAGAGAAAAAGTCAGTTCAAAAGAACTGAAAGAGGTTATTTTCTTTATATGTAGTTTTTCTTTTCTTTATATATAGTATAGATATAGTATATATATAATTTTATTCAAAATTAAAATAATTTTAACTAAAATTTCATAAAAGATATTGTTTGAAATTTATAGCAATAAATAGAGCAGATAAACGGAGCACAGTGATCTTCTGAACGCCAATTGGTTGACAAAAACATGAAATTGTAAACGCAAGCCCAACCTAACAGAATAAACCCTAAAACAAGAAATAAACCCTAATTGAAGAGTAAAACCTTTTATGTATACATTCACGATCAGAATGTTACTTTTCCCAACGGCACCAATTCAGGTTTCTTCCTTCTTCTTTTCATTCTCCAGTCTCCACAAATGGGTTGGATTTTTATTTTTCTGTTTATTGCATTGATTATCTATGAAGCACGGACTCCGACACGGACACACACAAACATGTCGACACCGTCAATGTAAAAAATATAGAACACCGACACGGCTACGTATGTCTTAATTTATTTATAAACAGTCTAAAATGCAAATCAAAATACATACATAAAATTTAACTGCAATTTATTTGATTGAAAAAAGTTCTAAAACAATATGACATAGTATTTGACCTTTGTTTATTCATCTACTATCAAAAAACCTAAAAACGTTGTAATCAACTTTAATTTCTATAACCCCATAATTGATCAATATTTCTAGACACTTATATAACTCTTGTATCTACAATCTGTGGAACCAAGAGAGGAAAAAAAGTGTTTCAAAAATTTGTTGAGTTGTCTGACATGGCTCGTATGAGTGTATATAAGTGTGGACACCGGTCTAGAAGTGTCGAAGTAAACAAAAAAAAAAATTAATTAGGACATTGGTCTTAGTTGTCCGACATGTGTGGTAGGAATATCATAGTAGTGTTGGACACCGACGCGTCTAGTCCTAGACGTGTCCGTGCTTCATAGTCCATTATCATAAAGTTTATCTTCTTTTTTTCTTCTTTCTCTTAGTTGCATATTGTTTTTGTTCTTTTTTTATTTTTCTCTTTTTCAGTAATACCAAGGTTGTAGATAAACAGAATAATTAAACACTTATAGCATAAACACTTATCATTGTAAATGTTTATGAATAAGCTATTTTTTGAGAGCTTATACATGCCATAAGCTTAAGCTTGTTTCCATAAGCTCTCTCAAAAGACTCTAATACAAATAGTTGTCTACTTTAATATGGCAAATATGGCTTCTTTGTATAAAACAACTTCATTTGCAGCTTATAGAATAACCACTTATTACGATAAGAACTTTTGTATAAGTTATTTCTATAATAAAAAATAAAGTTTTTTTTTTCATTTAAGATATAAGTTATTCCCGTAAGTTATTTTTAAGAGCTTATGTAAATAAGATGAAAACAACTTATGAACATGCCCTAAACAGTTTCATAAATCCTTTGAAACAGTCTCTCAAGTATTTAGGCCAGTAAAGATATTTAAATGGAGTTTCTGTCTGTACATTATGCAGGTAAATTTACGGTGGAGAGTTTGTAATTGGAGTTTTCTATTTTGAGTATCTTTGCCCCAAACACTTTCCTTAAATTATTTCACCAGTTAGCTTTACTTAGCAATGCAGAAGGTAGATTGGGCTAATTTAGAAGCCTATCCTCTTAGTTTGGTACTTGATAAGTTGGAAGAACACATAGATCATGTTAGGTTTGGTGTGGTGTGCAAGAATTGGCTATCAATTGCGAAGCTTAACCATAAAAATAATCAATTTAGGATTAATGTCCCACCTATGTTGATGATCCTCTCATACATAAATTATCGTATATGTACAACATCACAGACGAAGAAGAGATATTTGTATAGTATTCTTAGTGAGAAAAGAGTACCCTATTGAATTATCCCATCCTTCCATCAAGAATATGAAAGTGTGTTTGGGCTTTAGCCATGGTTGGCTTGCATTAGAATATGATAACAAAGCCATAAAACTAGTGAATCCTTTTAAGTATAGTGTAGCTCCCATTAGTCTGCCACCTCTCGAGTATCCCAATAAGGTTACGTTGTCTGCTGACCCGATTACAAGCCCTAGTGATTATGTGGTTGCAGCGATTTACCATTGGGGTCGTCTCGCTTTCAAAAGAGCAAGCCAATCATTTTGGATTCGTGTAGACAAAAATGAATTGTGGTGCACTAATGTTGTTTTTATAAAGGTCTGGTATTTGCTGACAACCTTGCACATACCATTGTATCCTTCAAGTTCAATAATCCTCCTTGTGATGGTGAAAGTCTTTATTTTGTGAAATCGTTGAAGGGAGACATATGGATGGTGAGAAGAAATTTAATCGATCAGTGTGACAAGTCCTCGTATAATTTTGATGTTTACAAATTAGAACTGGATGCCTAGAGTGGAAAACTTGAACAAATGAACAAACTTGAGAGTTTGGAAGACAATATTTTATTTGTCGGAGAGTGTGGTGATTCGATTTCTTTGTCAGCCTCTGCTTTCCCCAAGATGGAAAAGAATTCAATTTATTTTGTTGATGAAAGTGATAAAGATGGTTTTGAGTTACATATCTATAATGTGCAGGATGGAAGTGTTGACAGTCGATCTTTACCCCGTCCCTTCAGGACGATGCTACATTTTTGGGTTCTACCACAATTTCAATGGGATTGACCGGTTCACCTTTAAGTTAGGTATTTTAATTAACGATCCATTCAATTGTTTTTTAAATGATTTGTTTTTCATGTTCCTTTATCATTGATAATGACAGATATTGTATTGTATCGTTTTATGCATAATTTGATTCATCATTTGTTTGTTTTTTTGTTTCCACGTGTAACGGCTGTTCTTATTCGATTGTGATCGTCATGGTGAAGTATTGATGCTTACTTAACATCTGCGATGAAGTTAGAAGCTTTATCAATGTTTTACATTCGGGGCCATATTTAAGCAATTACAAAGTTCATGGTTTTAAACTGGTCTGGGTTGCGACATTGCCGTCGTTACAGTGTAAATTAATAAATGATCTGTTGTGGCATGATGCAGCAATTGTGCCCACAATGTTGCGGCTTACGGCGTACCAGTGCATATAAATGATATTAGATTATATGACTGACACAAATTGAAGATAGTTTAAATTCATAAAAATAAAATACTCATGCGTAGAGCATACACACATTGTGGTGTTGCACAAGTACAAATGTACTATTTTTTGCACATATAAGAAAATAATCATATGATCTAGAAGATAATAAATATACAGATTAAGATTCTAGTGAGACTAAAAAAATGTCAACATGTGTATTCTTGTGAGACCAACTAACACCTTGCTTTGAATTTATCTTTTCGAGATTTATTTGTTCACTTACAATTGTATGATACATGTGAATATAGTTATCTATGATTTAGACAATTAATAGTCGACGTAAGACATCACATTTGAACCCAACAATCTCTCCCTTGAGTGTGAGTCTCATGCATTCTATAATTGATCAAACAATAAGATTCCACTCTTGATTCCCCACCAGGTAGAACCTAGGCTATGATACCACTTTTTGAAGAGTTCGGGAGAGCGCCAGAAGCAACAACAAGTTGATGATCTTGGACCACAAAAGAAAGAGACACAAAACTTTATGGCATTAGGTATTTAAATCACACCTCTTTTATATACTTAACATTTAGCCAATTCATAGTCGATTTGAGACTCAACCACTCGCTTAAATCCAAGAGCAAAACCATGTAGGATTCTACCTCCATCTGCTTGTCTTTGCCAATACTACAAGAAACTTGACTTTAGTGACATAATAAAACCGTAGGTAAATATCATTTGTCAACGGTATAGTCCCAAATACCTATACCGGTGGCAACTTTTTTCCTAGTCAATAATTTGCTATTCCTGTGGATTTTCTCTGTAACTATATTCTATAGTGACAAAATTTCTTACGACGGTCAAAACAATTTGGTTTTACTTATCCGTAAGAAATTTTGTCACTATAGAATATAATTACAGAGAAAATCCATATGAATAGCAAATTTTAGCCATTAATTTCTTACGCCGGTCAAAACAATTTGGTTTTACTTACGAATTTTAGCCATAGGTATAGAGCCTAACCAGAACTTACCAATGTTTTTACTTACGGCTCTTTTCCGTCACCACAAACTTTAGCGACACCTAATATTTCGTTGGTATAGATATTAGACGTTATTTTCAAATGCCTTTCCCTTTAACATATAGAAAGAACAAAATGATCCCAATTTAACCAAACACAGCTCAACAAAATTACCCCGTTTCATTCAAAAACCAAGCCAAATCAGAAAACAAAGTCAACATCAAACCTACTTCTGCCAAATTTCACAAATTGATAAGAAGGATTTTACTATCCTTCGCATAACAATATGTATTTCAGTTTCTATCAAAAATAAATATTGAATTCATAGAGACTCCTGTGATATTAGAACCGTTCAACAAATATTATTGTTTTAAGTATAAGAAAGTCATTGTCGGGACCAATTTAAAATTCATATTTAATTCATGTTGTTAAAAAGTTTTTTTTTTAGAGATTCTTATAATATTTTAAACATCTATGCAAATATTCATTTTTTTTAATAAACTATGAGAAATTATATTAAAGCAATAAACAGTTCCTCAAGCACAAGATGTGTTGGAGGACACTGAAAAGTGAGAATTACACAACTGTTAGGCTACAACCTGCCGGATAAAAACCATAAAAAACAATTGCACAATAGCTTGTAGACAACATAAAGGATTCAGCCTCCAAAAGGGGTAATCAAAATCGAACAAAACGTAATACGATTTCAACCACCAATACGTTTGGAGTTTAACCTTATCTTCAAGCCCCTCAAGTTGGTCCATCTTGTTGTGAAAAATCCTTCTGTTGCTATCTTTCCAAATAACAAATAACATTGATATCCAGATAATGGTAAACACCGTCCTTGAATGTTTGGAAAAGCCTCCAAGACCATGAAACTTATTCGAATGAGAAAAAATATTGCCATGATAAATCGAATCAATTCCTAACCACTTCAAAACCAAAAGCCATATGCGACCGTAAAAATCACACTTATAGAACGGACTTAAGCAGAACCAACCGACCACCCAAAGATAAATTTTTACATTTCCAACCAGATAAACGATTACAGATCCTATTAACCAATGGATACCAAAACTGTAACTTTCGAGGATCCCCACCAATAGGCAACCCCAAGAAAAGGAAAGGAAGATGACCATGCTTACAATTCATGACCGAGGCCGCCTCATTAAGCCTAGAATCAGTTACATTAATACCAAATAGCAAACTTTTGATAAAATTAACTTTCATACCTGAGATAGATTCAAATGAAATTAATACCGCCTTCAGAGCTCAAACATCAGCCCAACTCTTTACCCCTACCAGCAAGGTCTCGTCCGCTAACTGTATATGAGATACATACACCATTTCCTGCGACCCAATAACATAAGGAGAGAACAGGGCATTTGAAACCATCGTTGACATCATCACATTAAGGCCCTCCGCCGCTAAAAGAAATAGGAAAGGGGAGAGAGGATCCCATTGACACAGACCCTCTCAAAACAAAACTCATCTTTCGGGCTCCCATTAACTAACACTGATGTTGCTGTCGTGACACACTCCATAATCCACGATCGCCATAACAACGAAAACTTCATTTTAGACATCACCCCATCAAGGTAACCTCAATCCACGGAATCGTACGCCTTCTCAAAATCCACCTTAAAAAGGAAAAGATCTTTCTTAGCTTTCTAGGTGTCATCAACAATTTCATTTGCTATCAATATACCATCCATAATTTGCCTACCCTTAATAAAAGCATACTGAGATGTAGAAACAACATTTCCAACTACATTTCTCAACCTGTTGGTCAGCACTTTGGAAAGAATTTTATAAACACTACTCACCAATGAAATTGGACGAAAATTAGCCACCCACTGTGGGCTCTCGACCTTTGGGATCAAAGCTATAAAAGTAGAATTAAGGCCTTTAGTGAGCTAACCATTGTGGAGGAATTCGGCAAAAAAAAATCAGCAAATCAATATTTAACACATCCCAAAAGTCCTTAAAAAATCTCAAATTAAAACCATTCAGTCCAGGACATTTGAAGCTATCACAGTCCCATATTGCAGCTTTAATCTCTTCTAACATAAAGGGTTTAATGATATCAACCCCTTCCACTACAGATTACGATTTAAACACCAAACCACCAGTGTCCGGTCTAAGTTGTGGTGTCCTCCAAGAATGATTTTTGAAGTCTTGATAAACAATGTGACGCACCTTTGCCATCCTTTCAACTAGAATCCTATCAATTTGTAATGAAATTAAAGAATTCGACCGCCTACGAGAGGACATAATACCGTGACATTTTTTGAATTTGCGTCACCTTCTTTCAACCAGGTAACTTTCGACTTCTGCCACTGCATACTAGCTTGCAGTTTTGAAAAAGCCAATATGCCAGCCGATAAAAGGTGCATCTCGGCCTCCTCACTTGCCACTAAACTGCGGCTTTCCACAATACCATCCAAGGCCGCCAACCGATCTTTTGTGACCTGAATTTTACTATCAATGTTCAAAGTATGATTCAAGTGCCAACTCCTCAACTTCTCCTTTAACATCTTAAGCTTTTCTTTAATACTAAAACCACTCCAACCGTGCACCTGAAAAGACTAACATTTTTCTTTAACAAAATCGACATACATTGGAATATCCTCCCAACATTTTAACATTCTAAGAAGTTTTGGCCCCCAATTTTGTTCATCAATGGTTAAAATAATAAGACAATGATCTGATATACTTCTCAGAAGAGCCGCTTGGATACAAATTAGGTAACATAGTAATCCAGGCTTTTGATAATAAAAAATGATCAAGACGGCTAATCGATAAACCATCTCCACAATACTAGGTAAAATTATGACCACATAAAGATAAGTCAATGAGAAAATTACCAACAATGAAGTGATTAAAGGGAGAAAAATCATAATTAATGCTAATCACTGAACGACTTCTTCGCTCTTCACTAGAACGAATGGCATTGCAATCACCAAGAACACACCAAGCAACTGCACTATTGTCGCGTCATTTTTGGAGATCAAGGCTATTTGATTAGCGTTTGACTCACTTTTATTCACGACTGAACTTTTAATTAATTTTCAAAAGAATGGAAAAAAGTTCAAACACCATTTTAAAAGATTAAGGGTTCGGGGGTTAGTTATATTTAAGGAATGTGTTAGCACCCTAAATATCCATAGTATTCTATGGGAACCTCTTGATTTTATTTAATTAATTGTGCTATAAACTTGCT
>Ga0315914_1009796_pt1 | contig 12174 bp, 2 predicted proteins | sample MpolenodulesMG_FD_203920 | JGI IMG/M metagenome (GOLD analysis project Ga0315914, IMG submission 203920) | Medicago polymorpha root nodule microbial communities from Los Angeles, California, United States - elongated nodules | ecosystem: Host-associated > Plants > Roots > Nodule | place: USA... | reverse complement strand
CAATCTTACTGGTGGCTGAAAGCAAATCGTCCTAGTTTTGTTTTCTCCTACCATTCTTGGTGGTTAAACCCTTTACCTTGTTTGGGAATTATTTTGTAACAGGGTAGATCTCTTTTTTAGTTTTCCTATTTTGTTCCCTGTTTTTATTGTTGTATTGTATTTGATACTCTTTCAGCTGGGTTTTCGACACTCCTTGTGCTGAAATCTTCAGGCTTTCAGTAATATATCTCATTTTAGCTTCTTCAAAAAAAAAATGGGACCCACTAATCAATTATCAATAACTTTATATCATTATATTTTAATTTTTTAATATTAAAAGAGTGCAGGTCCCGCTTAAAAGTGAGGGTCTTAAATAAAACCCCGGATCTTATAAGAATCTAAAAAAAAAAAAAATTCCATTGGGGGTACCTAATAGGTATATGGTCTTAATTAGTTAAGACCATTTTAATAAAGATGGTCTAAAAACACAAGTTAGCATGACCCAACTTTTATTAGTAGATTCCTTATGGTTAGCAAAACCCTTGCACTCTCTTTGGTAGAGTAGAAATAAAGAATAGATAGTAAAGGAAGAGATAAGTTGAAGATAGATAATGGAGAAAAAGGTGGTGTTACACTTTACAAAAGAAAGACAGTAATTAATGTTGGAGAATTGGCGGCTACCTAGTACCTACAACATCTGTGGGCTCATCAAGACAATCAAAGTGCACGTATAGGAATATGATAGTCAGAGTTAGCGTGTCAGTGTAGTGGCAAGAAAATCTAAGTGGGACCCACAATCAAACTCACGTGTTCATTGACGTGATTGATTATGTCATGTGTTGAGTTAGATCACATATTTCATTTTGTTTATTTGTCACTATCTGATCTTCATGTATATCCATGGAATAAGTTTCTATGAGGATTACTCTACTCGCTGTCTTATTTTATGTGTCCATGTTTTGCACAATTCTTCGGAAAAATTTGTTTGATTGATTTTAAAAATAAAATAAATATGATTTTTTAAAATAATGTTTTAAATGTAGTTAATAGAATAGTTAGATGAATTGAAATACAACAAATAATGATACTTTATTATCTAAATATTTTAACTAATCAATTATACATTTAAGATTTGTGTTAAGGAGACGTCTTTGGTTTTGTTAATATATAGTTATATACTACCATTTTTTATTTTAAAAAAAGATTTAAGATAGAAAAATATTATAAAAAGGGCATTTATAATGAGGTAGGTGAAATAATTTTTAGTATATTATTTATATTAAATAAAATTATCTACTTTTTTTTTACAAGATTAGCTACTTATAAATATTTTCTTTTATTTATATACCGTATATGAAACTGGAAAGAGTACTGGTACTTTTCGTCCCTTTGTAGAAGAAGGATACTTAAGAAGGGTGCCGTTTAGGGTGGGAGACCACATTAGGTCTCCTACCATGAGAGACCTCATATTTTTTATTTGACAACTTAAATGACTTGCTTTTGTAGGTGATGCACATTGTTTACCTAGTATAGGAGGTAAAAAAGTATATAAACAAGGGTTTGTTTAACATGTGCAACATTGCATATGTTAAAACAACTAATAGTAATAACTTTTTCTTGGAAAACAAAAATTATTTATTCAAAAGTTTTATATTTAATATTAAATGTACAAATTTCAATGCAAAAATTCTATTTTAAACTTCTTAACATGTGCAAATTTGCACATGATAGAAAAACCATATAAACAATTCTTATAATAATTTCATGCACATTATATTACTTTGCTCTTATCCATAAAGCATATCATTTTATTTTTTAAATGATTTCTAATATTTTTTGTTGGAGTAATTACCGTCTAATTTATTAGAGTTATATAATTTAAGTTAATAATTTTTAAAAAATATTTAATTTTGTGTTTTTGTTTAGTATGCGTATATCATACTAACATAATAACAAACTGCACATATCCTTAGAAAAAACTACACATATATGCTCTTTAAAGTGAATAAAAATGATTTTGACATTCAATAATCATTTAATAAAACAAATGATTTTAGGTAACTTTAGAAAATAATTTTAACATTATATTGAAAACAGGTGGGCGTGTCTAATGTAGACATCTTAAGAATTGTCCAAAGGTTTATTTTTACCAATTTTTAGAGGAAAAAATGGACTGGGGGCTTACCAGACCGCCCCCTGAAAAAATATCCTCAATTTATACACAATATTTTTATTTAGATCAAATAGAGATTTAAAATTTTATGTGAAGACTGGGTATTGTTCTTGAACACTTTCCTGAATTGCACTAGATGATGCGCGTATGAGTTTGCTGTCATTTTCTCAATTTTTTCAACAATGCCAAAAACAGTTAAATGTGATTTCAAAATCAATTGCAATTTTTAAAATCAGTATATATGTTTAAATACATAACTTGCAAATCAAAGCCATTCAAAAAATTCCAAGTACATCCAATGGTTCATATCCATTTTACACACACAAAAAAAAAAGTTCAAGTCTCTTACGATAGGAGACCTAAAGAGGTCTCCTACCGTAGCCTTTGCCCTTAAGAAGAAAGATAACCAAACTAATAGCGACAAAGTCAATACATGCATGAGGCACAGAATTCAACACCGCCCAATTAATCCTTTGATTTGTAGTATTAAGGAATGGAATATCATATGATTATTATAAGCAGTGTGAACTAGGGATTTGGATTTCCTACTGTTACAACAGGATGCTGTAATAGATCAAGACTGTTCGATTTATTTCAACGGCTTTGATATCTAGTATGACTGTTGTGTTTGTGTACTCCCTTCGTTTCGCAATACATGTTGTTTCTGATGAATTTACACATACCAAGAAATTCATAGTGAGAGTTTACCTCAACTAGTTTTACCTAGGTAAACTCGACTCGAGAACTCGTACAAGTATACCTAAAATTAAAATTATATACAATTTATTATATATATATATATATATATGTAAGCTAATATAATATTGTAAATAGGTTTATAGTGCAAAATATGACTTAATTATAAAGGAAAAGTTATCCCACCACCATAATAAAGTGTTATGTTGGACTTCAAATCAAAACACAAAAATTAATGCGCAAAATTGAAAGTTTCATAAGTCATTGAACCATTCAAAAAATCATCCAAAAAAGCAAGTTTCACAAGTACTTTGAGCGAGTGTTCTCTATTGTTTTGTGTGTTTTGTTGTTCATTTTTTAGAAGAAGAAAGGTCGTGCGTTCATCTAACACTAGTACTTTGAGTTGGGCTTTAAAAAATGAATTGGATGAAAAAAATGGCCCAAAATAAAATAAAAAAATATGACTTTTTTAACGTAAACTTGTTCAACTTTACCATAAGTTTACCGTTTTTACTCTGTGTTGACTCGCTCAAATTCGACAAACTTTTCGATATCACTAAAAACCGAGTTTATGTCTGAGTTAATACGATTTTGACATCTAAAAACGTAAACTCGAGCAGATTTACGAGTTAACACTCGAACGGTTGAACATTGATAGACGAACGGTTGAACATTGATAGACGAAGAGAGGAGAAAATGCCAGAGATAATTGAACTTTTTTCCTTCTTCGGCGTCTCTGTCCTTTTACCACATTTGTGGACTACTACAACGTAATCACAAATACGTCACAATATATTTCCGCCTACTTTGTAGAATATGTTGCTTTAGGGGGAAATATAACCAAATTAAGGATGCAATTCAGTCGTAAAGAAGAGACATTATTTCAACACCGACTTTAATCCATTTAAGTGTTTGACTATGTATTATTTTCATTATTTTTTGTTGTTGTTGAGGGAATGTATTATTTTCATTATTATTTGTAGTCAAATTAATATGTTGAGACATTATTATTTCTAGATAATGAATAAAACGACAAAACAAGCACGAACAGATGCGGGGCAAAATTGAAATAAGATTAAAATAATTTAACTTGGGGAAGAAGAAGGGGATTCACGTGCTATAAAAAATTTGTGACGAATTCAACTTAATTCATATTCATATTTTCTTGTAAGAAAAAAAAACTTTGGTTTCATCGACACAAAATGAGTTAGAGACTTAGAGGATATTTTGGGATGCAATCTGATGACCAAATCAAATTCAAACCCGAACCTATTAAATTTTTGTGAATGTATTTTAAGACTTTTATGTGTTTAGAAGTAATATCATGTCATGTGTTTCATAAATTAGCTCTCAAACTCTCAAACATAATACTCCCTCGGTCGCTTTATATATGTAACCCCCTTCTTAAGAAAAGTCGTCGGTGTAATTAATGTGTCTGTTTTATGTGTTAATATTACCAAATTATCCTTTGTTTGTGTGTGTATCAAATTTGACTTTTCATATTTCAAGACAAGTTAGTAGTATTAATTACGGGTATGTTTAGGAAAAAAATAATAAATGCATCTAGTAATTTGAAAAGGGATTTACATTTAGCTACAAAAATAAAATCAAATGGATGCTTAAATATAGGGACGGAGGGAGTTATAAAAACTACTATAAATTAACTATGGTGACCTACTAAAAAGTTTCTTGCTGACTATGGAAGAATGCAAGGAGAGAAAACTTTGTTTATGCACACATGGGGTTTAGGATAATTGGATTGGATTTATCTAACCAATGGCATTTTATTTATACGGACATAGCATCTTAGAAGAAAAAAAATTATGGGTAACATACATAGTGAAAAAAAATTGGTGCACGACATCGTAAATTTTTTTATTTGAGGCTGTGCATAGTCTCTCTCTCTCTCTCTTTTTTTTGACGTTATTGCATAGTCATCATCATGTGTATAAAAATCAAAGTTGTGCATAGATATCATGATTTATCATTTTTAATTTCCGTCAAGAGTGAATTAACTATTTAATAAATTACCATACTAAAAGCAACTCAACACAATTCAAGTAAATGATGATACAAAAATGAACTTTTACCGGTATTCAGTTAATCAATCTCTATTTGGTTGGTATCTTTTTTTTATCTTTTCTTTTGGTCCAGGTACTCATGACTTAGAGAAGTTTGTTTTTGCTGGAAAATTCGCCAAGAAAATAAAGTTAACAGAAAGTTAATGGTGTTAATAGAAAAAACGAGGTTTTTCTGTATTTGATGAAAACTTAAGGAAATTAGTCTATGTTTTAAAACTAAAAATGAGGTTAATGTCATTTTGGTAGACCTTAGAAGATGTAACCGTAATTTTCCCTTAATAGAAAGTAAAAAATTCACTATACCAGCATAAGTAAAAGCCATTAAACTAAATGGAGCTGTAAACCTTCTTTTTCTAATTACAGCTCAATATGGTTGAGACAAAACAAGTGAATCAAAAGAAGCAGATATATCCTGCTGGATGCATATGGTCCCGGTCGCGACGGAAATATAATTGCTTTATCGTCAAAGTCGACTTAAAGACACGTATGGAATATGTTGGTGGACCCACGCTGTCTCTTCCATAATCAAACAAACACAGACACATATTTGATATTTCACTGGTGGTGGGTGGTGAATGCTATTAAAATTCAACCAAAATAAGCCATTGGATTTTAGATTTCAATACATATTCATTTTGTCAATAATTTTATACACATATATAACCGAATTAGTTAGACATACATTTTAATCTTAAATAATGTTTAAATTAACTATTTAAAAAAAGCTAAAAAATCAAACTAGCACCAAATTTGGTTATTTTGAGATAGAGTGTGGTAGAAACTTTTATAGTCTTAATCACTATCACACACAAAAAAAGTGTGGTCGATGGGATTTAGAAATGAAATATAATACCCACCATGTATGATGTACCTCTAAGTCAAACCAACACACCGTAGACAGCCGATAGACGACAAAGCTTAAGCATATTAGGCAGCATTTATAGGTTTTCAGAGTGTGATCAATCTACAAGCAGACAAAGGTTAAACAAATAATAAAAATCAAAGCGGTGTGATGAAACGTTGAACATATTCGTTGTATAGTATATTAGTATTTTTTTTAGTTTTACTAGCTAAGATTTTTTTTTTGGTTAATCCAACTAGACTAATATTGGTAGATTCTAAAAATGTAAAATGTAAAAATTGATCACCCAAACGACTTGCTTTTCTCTATAAATAAATATAACCTATCTCATATGTTGTCATTACTCATTTTCTTTCATATATCAATCTCTATTTCATACTTCCTCTATATTACTTTTTTTTCTTCTTTCTTTTCATACTTCCTCTTGCTAACAATGGCTGATAACAACAACAACAATAACAATGTCTCTGCAGGTTCAGGTTCTTCTTCACGTGGAACCACAAATAGGGGAAGAAATAGTCTATATTATGTGACACGTCCACCCCCCAGAGTTGAAGGTGATGCAAGTAACAAGACTAAAGGTCCAAAGTACCCTGGGATGCAAGATGTTTTTGGCATAAGGCCAGGCAAATGATCATTTGATTTTGCACCATATATGTTTCTAGGTTTTTTCGTCATTTACTGTTTATTATCAAGTTTCTCAAGTTCATCTTTTGATCTTGGAACGTATTTTCTTGTTGTATTTCATACTAGTCTTTTTGTTACTGTTTTTTCTTTTTCTTCAAAAGATGTGTGGAAAGGATTATGTGTTCTTAATTTTCTGTATTGGTTGTTTGTACCGGATATTTAATTAGCATAATTTTGTTCATGTGGTTCTTCCCATATCTACCTCTTTCTCTTCTTCTCTTTTTTTTTTGTTTGATTTTTTATTTTATAAAATCTCTTTCTTGTTCTCTACCATTGTATACTACTACAAAAAGTTTTAATAGCGACAGAGTGAAAATCACGAAATTTGTCTAAAATTCCGTCGCTAAGTATTAGCGACGCTAAAATTAAGCGATATATTTTATTTTTTCGTCTCTAATTACCCTGCCCACCTTGCATCTTCGCAAGTCGGATTTTGCTTTATATGATCTGGAATGGGAAAGATTCATGACTTATAATTTTGTTAGGGTTTGAACAAAAAGTTTGTTTGAAATTAAGAGAAGGGTTATGTGGGTTGGTCAGTAACGTGTCAGAGTAGTAGTACTACCAGTAATAGTAATGGTCACTTGACTTTTTTGTTTTGAGGTAAGGTGACTTGTGTTTAATAATGAATTTGTTTCTTTCTACTAATTAATCAACCAAATCATAACGGCCTTAATTAAATAAATTAGTAGTACTCCTAAAGAATTTAGTTCTTTCAGCTTAGTCAATGAACGAAATCATAATGGAGTATAATTTTATGTTAACTTAGTCCAAAAAAAAAAATTTAAATATGTCACCGAATTATTTAAGTTATCAATATATTATTTATTTTTTGTCTCCAATTCAAACAACTAATTCATTTTCCATTTATACTAAGCAGTTTCTCATTCATCAATATTTAGCAACTTTTTCTCTGTCCAAAAGAATTCAGCAATTATTTGCATCTTCGAGCCATTGACTATTTCAGAATTTATGTGGGTGACATTGCAATTAAAGATTGATATTGTGAATAGTCAAAGGAAATGCAAAGTGAATAAAATTACTGAGTAAAAAAACTATAAAATTAACATTTATTGTTGCATTATAACAGTAATTTTTTTACTGATGAAAATAACACTGATGAGACTTTTTCTTTAAAATGCTAATAACACCGGTGAGGTTTGTATCTACTCCCTTCGATCTTAAATGTAAGTAACTTTTTACTTTTTAGATTCATTCAATAAATAATGTATGTGGTCTATATCATAGAGCACATACATTATTTATTGAATGAACCTAAAAAGTGAAAATTTCCTTATATTTGAGACCGGAGAGAGTATTTTACAAAATTGATCTATATTTTCTACCATTTGATGGGTTGTTATTTAGCAGTAATGATTTTTTTTTAAACAGCTATTATTATTACTATTGAATAAGCACAGTCCCTTTTTTTTTATGCAGCCCCACATGTTGCTTCAGATGCATGCATACCTTAACAATTTTTTTTTTTAACAAGCACTAAAAATATCTTTAAAAAATGCATCTAATAATTTTTAATAGAAAAATAGGTGCACTGAGATTTATCAACCTCTTTTAAACTTTTCACAAAGAATTTACTGTGATAAAAGAACTTTTAATCTCGCACATAATTGTCATATAATTCTGTGAAGATTTTCTGTGGGTCCGGTTGCTTTGAAAATGTTTGTCGTCGACATAAAAGCACGAGGCTTTTGTTTGTACACAAAATGGTTGTTTAATCAATGGGTAATTAATTAGTGATCTTTTTCTTCTTCTACGTGCACTCCAACAAAAAAGTGATATGATCCTTTTATACTCATTATTCACCACCACCTTTTATACCTCCCATCAAACAAAAAGATAATCCGGTATAACAGTCCTCTAATCTGCACCGAAAAGCAGCCAATCTTTTTTGTATTATGGGTTGGAGTACCATGTACTCATATATTTTTTAATAAGAAAACAAAAAGAAAAAAACAAATTGGTACAACATCTTAAATCATATGAATAGTACTACCTCTAAATTCTAATCTTTCAAAATTAAAACATTAGGCTTTTTATGAGCCAACAATAAATATATTGATTTATATATTTAAAAAGCTAAAAATTAAACTAACATCAAATTGGTATGATTTTTTCTCTCTTGATAATATGACATAAACTTTTTATGTTCTTACATCTTACTATTACAACAAGAAAAGTGATATATCATATATGTAGGTGTAGGCGAGGGTGTGGTGAGAACCCACAAAATTCAGCAAGAATTGGAAGGGCGGAGCGACAATGACTTACTTGCTTCTCATTCGAGCCACTAGATCGTTTTCCATTTTAAAAATAAATAAATAAAAATCAAAATAAAATTCAACTTACCTAATTTTATTAGATTCTTTATTACGATCTACACAAAATTGATAAAAAGAGATCAAATTAATACAATAGTTCAAGTAATAGATTATAATCATTCTAAAAACAACAATGCTATATATCACGAGAGTTTTCTCACGATTGTTTCACAAATAAAAAACTAATGTGCTATCAAAAAAATAAAACAAATTAAAAAGGTCTCACTTACCATACATGCAGTTGCTATAATAAATGAGTTAAGGAGTGTTGTGATAATTCTTGAAAAATTTTGTCGCTATAAGAAGTGCATTTAATTTAATTTTTTTTACAAAAAAAGTGAATTAATTTGCGATTTATCAACCTCTTTTAAACTTTGGGAAATGTTAACCAGTGTCCGGGGTACGAGGGGCCACTAATTAAGAAATTATAAAAGAAAATTTTATCTTGGAAATAGTGTATTATAGTTTTTGAAAGTTAAAAAAATGTTCTTTTCAATGCAAAACTTGACTTTTATTTCTTACTTTTAATTCCTTAATTAGTATTCTGAGGGCACCGGTTAACAAAATGATTAAACTTTTCACCCCAGAACTTTTTCACACATACTAATTATCATGTTGAGATTTTATATGGATTTTTCCATTTAAAGCATAGGGATTTGGTGTTTAATTATTTTGTCTGTCGTCAAAATAGAACGAACAAAACTGCGTGGTTTATTCATTTATGATGCCTACCACATGCACTCTTTTTTCTTCACGTTGCTTTCAGATGTTGCTTTCAAATGCCTTACCTTAACAGAAAGTGACGATCCATTAATTATATCTCTCTTCATAAACCAAATTTATTTTTTTAGGAAAATGTTAACTTCTGCCCTTAGGGCATAAGTTAAGAAACCAAATGTAGAAGGTTTTTTTTAAAACTTATGCATTCAATGTCTTAAAAGTTACAAAAGTTATACTTTTAATATTAAATTTGTTTTTAATCTCCATTTTAAGCTTCTTATACCTAAGCTTAGATAATATGAAGAGTACTGGATTAGCCAATAAGCATTATGCATAGTAAAATGATAAAAAAAATGGTTTAAATGTGTGTTTAGTCTCTGCACTTTTACTCAATTTTGGCTTTGGTCCCTGTACTTTTTTCTGTCTGGTATTGGTCCTTGCACTTTTTAAAATTTTTGGCATTAGTCCTTCTGTTAAATATATGTTAAAAAAAAAACAAAACTAACGGTTTGCCACGTTGACCAATCATGGCACGCCACGTGGCACACTTAAAGACAAAAAAAATTCAACTTTTTAATTATTATTTTATTCATTATTTTTTAACTTAAAAATATCATTAGTCCCTACATTTTCAACATTTATTGTTATTAGTCCCTGCACATTGGTATTGACCTCTAATTATTTATTTTTTTTAAAAAAAAATTATTCAATGAATTTATTATGTTTTATTATTGTTTTGTTCATTATTTTTATTGAGAATAATCATAAAATCAAAAAAATCTTTTTAAAAAAATAAGAAAGTTTAATAAAACTTAACTTGAAAAATAACAATTGTATAACATTATATTTTGCTTACCAGTCACGATTTTACTTGTAATAAGTAAGTTTAATAAATATAAATGTTTTTTTTGAGAGAATAATAAATATAAATGTTGTTAACACAATTTGTACTCCAATAGTGTATTTTACTGAAATAAAATAGAATTTCTATGACATGAACCAACATAAACAAATGAGAGAGGTGCGTAAGACATTGACTACCATCATATAATTTATTGAATTTCAATAACATAGATCAAATACATAATAGTGCGAATGTTAGGTCGTTGTCTAAAAGCAATGCAGTGTATAGCTTGAGTACTGTGTCACATAAGCAATGATCGTTGCATCACCATATGAGGTTTGAAATATGATTTATGATAGAAGATTATAATATAATTTGATTTAGTTAGCCAGCGATAAAACTTGATCATTTTTGGTATAAAAAAATCATTAGAATGATCCACATTGGAATTACTACACATTTTACTCTAAAAAAGTTTTATTTATTATATAAAAAGTAGTAGAGATAAGTAAGATATTTATCCCCCTTTGAAAAAACAAGCTAAGATATTTATTGTCAAATAAAAGGTATAAGTAATATATTTTGTTCTTTAAAAAGATTTTTTTTAAAAAAAATCGAAATAAAATCAAAAAAATCTTTTATTGAATTTTTTTTTTGTGATGGTCGGGATTTGAACCCCGTTGCATATATTATGCATTGTCCATACCAATTGAACTAAGCTCACGAGGACTTTTATTGATCTTTTATTAAGCTTTAATCAATTTTTAAAAAAAATATTTTTTTGATTTTATTTTTTTTATGATTATTTCAATAAAAATAATGAACAAAACAATAATAGAACATCATAATTTTATTGAATGTTTTACTAAAAAAAATAAAAAAAATCCAGGGATCAATATCAAAGTGCAGGGACTAATAAAATAAAATACAATCCAACCGCTTAAGTATTGATACTTTTGCAGTTTTGGCCCCAAGACCAATTTTGACCAAGTCAATGCTGACGTGTGTAATTATTTATTTTTTAAATTTTAAAAAACTAAAAATATTTTTTTTTATTTTTTAATTAAAAAATAAAAAATATTTTAAAAAATAAAAAATTACACATGTGGCGGTCACGTCAGCATTGACTTGGTCAAAATTAGTCTGGGGCCAAAACTGCAAAAAGGACAATGCTTAAGAGGCTACCTTACAGAGAGAAGAAGGTTTAGAGAGAGGCGGCTAGGGTTTCAGAACTTTTGTGAATTAGGTTAAGCACTCACAACAAGTTATTAATGCTTCAACACAGGGGTTTTATTTATAGAATCACTTGTGTGGTCAACAAGACAAGCACTTAAGTACACCGTACCTTACGGTGGACCACGTTTCTCTATTTTTCGTAAATTAAGTAATAAAGTCATATTTAATTATTTAATTACTAATAAGTCCTACTTATTATTTTATAAATAAGTCTCACTTATTATTTTAATAAATAAGTCTTACTTATTTATTTCTCTCATCTATCTATCCTTTGTGTGTGACCCTATAGGTTCCCGTAACGTTGACAATAATATTAAATCATATATTTAATATTATAAACAGTGAGCGGTATCTAGCAACACAACACTGCTACCCAAGTGACGAGAATGTCATGTGATCTGAAGAAACCTTTCTGTGATAATGTTCATGCGTATAATTACCATTTTGCCCTCATGTCTATATTGAACACAAGGCATAGTATGTCATCCTTGTCCAGTTCAATATTGGGCCCGTAGACATTTCTCCTGTTATGTAGTAGTGGCAAATTCCATCTATGT
>Ga0315914_1009795_pt1 | contig 12175 bp, 6 predicted proteins | sample MpolenodulesMG_FD_203920 | JGI IMG/M metagenome (GOLD analysis project Ga0315914, IMG submission 203920) | Medicago polymorpha root nodule microbial communities from Los Angeles, California, United States - elongated nodules | ecosystem: Host-associated > Plants > Roots > Nodule | place: USA... | reverse complement strand
TAATAAACATGGTTAGTCTAGGAATGGATAATCGTTTGTTAGTGATATTAGGTTAACGTGCTTAAACCTTCAAAGATTATTAGACCACCTAAGGAATTAGGGGCAGTAGTTTGAGAAGAGGGTCCTAACTCAAAGAATTGATTAGGACTATTTTGTTAACTATCATGGAACTCGAAAATCATTCATAAGAATAGGTGCAGTATACCAATTAGGGGAACTTAGATGATTCGAAAGACCTGATCTCATCTCTCTCCTTATCTTTTCCAAAACTATTTTATTTTCTGTTTATTTAATTTTATGAACACAAACCTACTGCCTCAGGCACTTATAAAATTTACACATCCTAGATATTAACCTTATTGCTAAATTGAGATTAATACAGTCCTTATGGATACGACCTTATTTTTACTACTTCGATGCATTTTTAGTACACTTGCTAAAAGTCTATCATACCATACTGTGAAGGAACAAGAGAGGCTCTACGGTGTCTGAAGACTAGAGAAAACTTGAGCAAGATGAAGTAATCTTATTTTTGTTTGACATTATTTGCATTTGCTATTTCAATAGCTTAATCTTTTTAACTTAATATCTTCACATTGTTGCAGATAATTAATCTAGCTATGTGTATGTTGACTTACCAAGCAAAGAATGAAGTAACCAGAAAAGAAATTTGGTTTTTGTCGACTATTTTCTCGGTACAAACTCCCATAATTTTCTACCACCTATTAATTAGAATTGTTTTAATATACTACTTCACATATATCTAATTGTCACTAAAAATATTGTCTATCATAGAAATATGTGCTGACGTTGAATGCACAAACACAGGTCATGATGAAAAAAATACCATAACAAGTTTATGGGGAACTTTGAAAAAATTTCAAAGGCAATTCAGAAAACAATATCATTACACGACACATAAGGTATTATATATTCACCTAAATATTATTTGTGAATGTATACAAATATTTTTACCAGTGCATTCTAAATGCTCACATTAGTTCCTACTCGTGATCGACAATGTCTTTGGTATTTAATATTTTTTGTCAAAGTCGATCACAAGCAGGAACCAATGTATGCATTCAGAATCATGCACTGGTAAAGATACATTTATACATTCACAAATAATATTTAAGGAAATATATTATACATATGTGTCATGTAATGATATTGTTTTGTGAATTACCTTTGAAATCTTATCAAAGTTCTTCATAAACTTGTTATGGTACTTTTTTCATCATGACATGTGTTTGAGCATTCAATGCTAGCACATATTGCTATGATATATAATATTTTTAATGACAATTAGATACATGTGAAGTAGAATATAAAAACAATTCTAATTAAATTAATAGGTGGTAGAAAATTATGTGAGTTTGTACCGAAAAAATAATCGTAAAAACCAAATTCCTCCTTTGGTCACTTCATTTTTTGATTAATAAGTCATCCTACACACAACTAGATTAATTATCTGCAACAATGCTTAAATATTTTGTTACACAGATTAAGTTATTGAAATATCAAATGGAAATAATGTCAAACAAAAATAAGATTACTTCATCTTGGTCAAACATTTCTCTAGGCTTCAGACACTTTAGAACCTCTCATTTTCCTTCACAGTATGGTATATCTGAGACAATCAAGACATGTTTGATACAAATAAAAAAATGAACAATTTATGTCACTCTCCCAATGTTTTTATTTTTCTAAAAAATGATAATATTTCATGAAATGTGAAATGTATGACTAACTCATTAGTTAAACGGACAAACAAATAAGATGTCATATCACATTCGTCAGAGTTCAGAGTCATTGCCTTCATTGGTTTAAATACCAAAGACAATGACTGCATGAACATATTGCATAAAAAAAATTAGTAAAGAAAAACTAGAATTACAATTATACCAAATGAGTAACATAAAGGTAAATTACTTACATTGGGAATAAACGGTCCATATAATTTATTGTGAGTGTCTTAGCTTTTTAGGGATCTAATGTAGAACCCTGTTGGAGTGCTGGTTACTACAAGAGGTGTGCCGCCGTTTTTACCTGATAGTAAAAACACTTTTCAAAACCTTTCCTTATCAACAAGTTCACAATCCTTATTGCCATCTTATGTAATCATTACGTTTTTGCAGGATTTTTCTCCATCAGCATTAACACTAGACATCGGAACTGGTTGGCACATGTAGTTCGTTAAAATCTCTTTGATTTCTTCCAAAGATAGCTCCATATTAGACATTCTTCGTTTTAGCTCATATTCACATGTTGGCAGATTTTTCAAAACTACGTGTAAAATATATATAAGAAAGATAAACCGTATGAATGATATTAAAAATGGATTACCTGATCATCATTTGTTTTAGTGTTCCAATTGTCGAAGTATTCTTCGTATGGATTCCAATCATCACATGTTTCTTTTCCCTAGTTTGAATCCATATGTGTCTTCTTTGCTGCAAGTTCAATCAATAAAATAAATGAATTACTTGCTATATCTCTATATATATATATATATATATATATATATATATACACACACACACACAAAATCACGTGTTGCTCAACAACAACAAAATATAATCATGTGGTCAAAAACTAAATGGAAGTTGAGAAAAATAAAAAGGCACACACTTAACTTTTTGAGAAAATACTAACTCAAAATTAACAAACAACAAACAAAGGCACACATGGTTTTTTTTTCTTTCCCAGATGTGTGGGTTAAATTATCAAGAGATATTTACCAAACAATTCACAATTATAAGGAAAGAGATGATTACCTATCTGATACCAAATTCACAAAAGGTCTTCCTTGAGAAAACTGCTCCTTTTTTTTTTTTGTCTGAAGAAGAGAGTGACATAGTTGATGCATTGCAAACCTCCATTCGTCGGCGTTTTATTTCAACCATGGCTGAATGAAAAATACACACTTATTTTTGTTGTGTCAACTAGCGCAAAAAGAAAATGGTATCATAAAATGAGTTTGTTAAATTTATAAAAGGTAGTTCTGAATGACATGGAATAAAATAATAACATAGGTCTAGATCAACATATGTGAAACAGCCAAGCATGAAAACAATCCATCCAAAGGAACAATACACATAACATGTATAAAAGAAAACAAGAATCTGAAATAGATTCTAGTAGTCATACATATATTCTTCACAATCGACTCATACACTCATAAATTGCTCTCTCTATCTTAGCAAGATGTCTTTTTATATAACAAATGGAAAAGTAAATAATGAAATGAAAATGAATTCTTCAAAAAAAATAAAAAGTAATCAAATGAAGATCGAATAAAATGGTTTTACCTATTAAGAAACAAAGAGTGAAGTTGTGAGGAAAGGAAGGTGAAGGTAAGACAAATGAAAAAGTCTCAAAACAAAAGTGAGGGAAGTTAATGAATAGTTGATGAAGAAGAGTCTCACAAACAATAGAGTGAGGCAACATGTGTGTACTCATGAAAAGTAGAGGGAAAAAAACTGTATGTGCGCCCAATGTATAATTTTTTATTTTTTTTTTATCTAAAATGCTTTAATCATGAATTCAAGCCATTTTGCACACGTATGTGTAGGGGAGCTAAATTTTAGCTGAAGATTCAATTAACCTTGGTTTCAAATTTCTCCTTTTTTTTTATCACTTTTTAATTTTTTTCATTTTTTTGATACATTTTGAATTAACGAAATAAACAATATAAGAAAAGTGAAATAATAGTTCAACGAAGGATAAAAAATATAAAAAGTTCAATCTAAAAAAAGTGTATTCCATTTATATTGTTAAGATTTAATAATAAAATTATATTAATAAAATAGTTTAAATGAATCGTAAAATTGGAAGAAAATGTCCAACCTAAAAAGTGTATTCCCTTTATATATTGTTAAGTTAAAGTAAGGTTATTAAGAAATTGATCAATGACACATTAGTAAATCTTATCAATTGTATGCATGATTCGAGGGAAGCCCCAAAAAAAGGAAGGTTTTTGAAGCAAAATTCTCTTTGAAATTGTTTTTAAGTGATAAACAAACTCATGTGTTAAAAGATTAAGATTATAATTTTATGTGGTTATTTAATGTGTGATTTTGAGTATAGTTCATTAAGGACAAGAATTCAAATCCCACACACATGTTAAAGTCATGCGTCTGTTGATAATAATCATCAAGCTCACCATGTTTCAAAGAGAGTTCGAATATAATTTCAATTCAAGGAATAATTAAGATAGGATATCTATTAAGAAGCATCAACTAAGTGTCAGAGGTCTCAAAATGTATTAACCAAACCAACACGAAAAGAAACAAAAAGGAACTCGAATCTCGTCGATCGGAATCTTCTGTATAAGGTAATACGATAAACTACCATTTTAGAAACCTTGTCAACATTTAAGGGCACTTCTAATTAGATTTAAACAGATCCAACCTACTTTTGACATCAAATAAAATCGATCAGACAGTTGGATATGACCTAATTAGACTGCAAATGAAACATGCAAATATGGATGCTTACTGATAAGTCATAGTTTTATTTGTTTTTGGCATTTTAATTCAATAAAGTTTTGTTAGTTTTTGTTGTATTTCTTGAGCTATTTTACTACAAATCTATGATTTTTCATTTCAGGTTGAATATCAAAGAAGCAAGATGGTTTTGTTGTTGTTTGGGAAAGAAAACATAAAAAAAAATACATGAAGATAAGGAACATGGCAGGAAGAAGAGCAGAGTCCGTGAGTTTTAACCACCAGATCGTACGTTTTGGTGCCCTTACAAGCACATTCATCAAACAAAGGGCAGGAACATACGCACAGGCATTCAAGCACATGTCTCTTTCTATTATATAGCTAATCTTATTCGATAGAAATTTGAATTGTTGTTCATTACATCGATCCTAGTCAAAATCTTATATCTTAGCATGTTCTTACATAAATCCTAGTCAAACCATCAATACCACACATGGAAATGGAACGAAGCAGTTGCTATAACATGTATATTTTGATAACCAAATTGTATAGCTATCACAAAAGGAATAATACGATCCATCGACAAAAAAAGGAAAAATTCATTTGAGCCTATCAGGTATATTTGACACTGTGCTTATATGGATGGATTTCTCACATGCTTCTGACATGTGAAAATTGATTCCCTCAATTGAAATTCTCTTTTTTTTCTTTCTTTCTTTCAATTGTTGCATCTCAACCATTAAATTCAATCTCTCAATTGGTTATGCTCAAGAACATGACTTTTCAATACCAGGCCCGGTCTTGGAGGTATCCAAGGAACTCAATCAAGTCGGGCCTCCAAAACCTATGGACCTAAAAAAAAAAATTAAGTCTAATAACATACCCTACTTAAATAAAAAAAATATGTTACTTCTTTTTCTTTCTTCAGTACACGTTTTAGTTTTTTCTAGATTCTAGCTCTCCTTTCTGGATATAAATATGATGTTACCAAACCACCCCCAATTTGTATAATCACTAATCAGTCAAATTGGAAAGCTATTTTAATAAAAGAATCACAACAATCATTTCTTTTCCGCATAAACAATTCGTTTTCCCCTTTCCCACAGCGGAAGAGTGACAAATCCAAACGACACCGTTAAGTAAATTTCACCTCTCTTTCACTTAATTTTTTTTTTTATTTCGTTTCATGTTTAGAAATTCTTCTGATTCTGATTTTTTAATGAAGTTTGGCTACCAAAAAACATTGTGTTTTTAATTTACTGGTGTGACGACCCAGATTTTTAAGACATTAACTTACGTATTTTTTCGCGAAAATGGTGCATATTTTTTAAATAATAACAATAACTTAAAACTCCCTGACATTAAAATAAAAAATAAATAAGTTTCTCTTTGAACTTCAACCAATTATGAACACTTCACTACAGCTCCAACAAATTATGGACACCACATATCCCCCTGGTCCGAACCAATTATGGGTACCAAAAGAAAACAGTGAGTCTCAACCAATTATGAGCACTAAAAAGAAAACAACGAGCCCCAACCAATTATGGGCACTACGCGACAATGAATGTATATATGCATGTGACACTTGGTTATTAACTCCACAAAATAGATCACTCACAATGAGTATCCAACCAAATTAATCATTGTCTTAACAAGTTATACTCACAACCAAGCAATAAAAAATCAAGTTCAGGCATGGTACAATACATAAACATGTTAAAAACATCAATTAAACAACAAGTAAATACATATATAAAATAAAAAATGGAGCGCGCTTTTCCTTACCTTAGCAAAATAGCAGCCATTACGATTTCAACTCGCAATCTTTGCTCCACCGAATCTACACCTTCACAAATAAGTATTTACTAACTCAGTTTCAAATTCCTATTACTCCTAATTTCTACTCAAGGCTCGGGTTTGGTTAAAAAAAGATTCACCAATAACACCTACATGATTATCTTGTTATCAAAATAATGATTTTTAATTTAATAAGCAAGCATACTTACTTAATACAAATGTAAAGTTATCAAGTTCTTTAACTAAAATATAACTATCAGTTCAGACTTAAAACTCTGATAAGTTGGAACCATTCTAAAATGAAAATAAAAACTAGCCTCAGACGTAAAGACAAAGTATTGTTTTCAAATTCCAAGTCCACTCAAAGAGTTACGGTTCTTTTAGTCACAAATAAATTTCATTCATATATAGTCACTAATGTGTGTATGTGTCTATGTGTATATATATATCCATCTGCTTTTGGTGCTCAAAAATATCTATTTTAACGGAATCCAAGTTGGCCATGAAATATAAAACTATTGTTAAATTCCGACAGTACGAAAATCCAAGCACCTACGTATTCCAGATAGTGGACAGAAGATTTAAGAAATAGTACTATTTTTCTTCTATTGGGATAAATCCGTAAAAAGGCCTCTACTTCAATTCAATGTTTGACTCAAAATCTCTCAAAATTATATATATGTATATATATAGAAAGAGAGAGAATCGGGATCCGTTGATACCAGGTGCAAGTCATTTGACTTACACCAAATCTTGAGCATTAAAACTAATTAATCTTAGGGCTAATAATACACCTAGATATGCGACTCATTCTCCAATATGTAGGCAAGCTTCATCTCTGCCTTGTAATCCTTAAATTGGTGAAATCACAACGACTTGTAATTGAAAGGATTATTAAATTCAGTGAATTGGAACATAAAATTGCTGTTTACGATGAAGATCAAGAACAATATCCATACACTTATGACAATACCCATACATGGTCATCAATACATTGTTTTCGATTAACAAATTTAAATATTTTGGATTCATAAAATTGGAATCATTGCCATGATTTCTTATCAATATATAAACAGATAAAAAATTGGGAGATTTATCAAAAACTTAGATCATGCGACATGTATTGAATGATCAAAGATGGAAACATGTGATGTGAAGCCAGAAGCTACAAGTGAGATTGATCGTCTGGGAGAATACAAATCTTGAGCTAGAGTGCACCAAACGGAAAAGATTGTTTTAATTCATTTAATATGAACGGTAAGATTAATTAATTAGTTTCAATGCTCGAGATTTGGTGTAAGTCAAATGTGTCGACGGATCGTGACTTATATATATATATATATATCATTTCTAAGAGACAATCAGTATATACTCTATATTACAACTCTTACATTTTCATAAATAAAAATTGATTCCTAACCAAAAAAAAATTAATAATGAGAGAAAGAATGTAAGACAGGAAAATATTCTTACTTGTGTGATGAAGTCTAATTTTTTAGTCCTTAGGGTTGATCTTTTGTTCTCCTTTCTTCCTCCTTCAAGACTCTCTCTATGTTTCTGTCCCTCTCTCTAAATTTCTCTCCATTTTCTTATTGTTTCTAAATGTTAAATCGGTAGGTGAGGGAATAATTGAGACTGATGAGGAACCGATAGCACTAATGGGAAGTTATGTCCAACTATCTTCAATCCTAAATAAATGCATTAGTTGAGTGGGATAGTGGTACTATGTTATTGATCATAAAACTAGGAAAAAGAAGTTACAGTTTAAATTTCAAAACCTATTATTTATTTTTTTATTTTAAACAAAATATTGCTGGATATAAGGATGGTTGGCATATCAACTATAGGTGTGTTGCAATCGGTGTTTTAAAACTCGGACTGACTCGGCCGGTCGGACCGGAAATCGGAGGGTGCAGCGGTTCGGGCAGATTACTGAACTGGATATGCAAATAGCCCGCTGAAATCCGGCGTGACCCGGCCGGGTCAGTGGGCGGACCGTTGAACCAATTTAACCCACCCGACCCGATCCGTTTCCTTTCTGTTTTTTTTTTAAAAAAAAAAAAAAAGAAAGAAAAGGCAAGACATATATAAAGTCTATGACAATTTGACTCCATGAGCATAAACAGTTTGTTGATTAGTGAATTGTTATAACTTATTTGTGTTTCTGGTTTTTGTTGACTATGTTTAGAACTTACTTGGGTTTGTAAGTTTATTAATTTTTGTTGACTATGTTCAAAACTTACTTGGGTTTGTAAGTATGTTATATTTTGCTTTCCAACAACATTTAGAACATACTATGTTTTAACTTTTAAATATGGAATCTGAATTAGAACTTATTTGTGAGGTTTTTTATGCATTACTATTGTTTAATGTATGAGTTCATTTGAATTTGGATTGGAATTAGCTTGAAATTGAATTGTGTTGCAGTTAAGAAATGAACATGCAAACTTGCAGCTGTGAATATAAATTGTTTAATGTACGTACTTTAAATAGAAAAAGAAATTACAAGATTTTTTTCTCAATATTTCATTCATAATATAATTTATTGTCATAAATATTTTTATTTAGACCGGGTCAATAGTCATGTGGTCCGACCAATGATCCACTGATTCGACCAGTGACCTAGTGCCTTGACCGGATCGATCATCGGTCCGGGTTTTAAAACATTGGTTGCAATCTCTTCTTATCTCTTCTTTTTTTAATTGTTTAAGTTAAACATAACAATAAAAAACGTAGAGCAACTACTCCTTAGAATAATCAATTTAATTTTAACCCTCTGCTATGAAAAATGGATTGATTTTGTGTGGCTCTTGGCAAGATAATAATATTAATTTAGCACTCTCAACTGATACTTCCTTCTTATTCTAAATCTCTAGTATAATTAATCACTCTAATTAATTATAATTGATGTGAATTCAATGAAAATCACACCAATAAAATATTTGATGTGTGGAGCAAGTAATAATCAAGCAACCAAAACAAAGTGTATGGAAGTTATAAACACAAGCAAAAGTAGAAAACAACGAGAGAAAAGAAAGAGAGAACACACGAAATTTGTTTACCCAGTTCGGCCCAATACTGACCTAGTATGGGGAAAGAGCAGTCATCTGTTCCACTATAAAGATGAGTAATTTACAAAAGAGATATCAATGGGTTACAAGAATAAGTCTCCCGCCTAATTCTACCTAGAGTCTCAATCTCTTCCCGTGACAAAGAGACTCAATCATCATAGTTTTTTCCAAGGTGAATCAACCCAACCCTAATGTTTGTTGGCAAGAGCAAACTCTATACAAACCCTAGTTTTCTTGCTGACTTCTAAACCCTTGTTTTCAGCCCCCTCTATCTCAAGGTTTACTCTGATACAAATTTTATATTTATAGTAAAAGTATCCCTCATAAAATTGGAACAAATCTCAGCCCAAAAATATGATTCTGCTATATTTTCTACTGTCAAATTCGGGCCCTGAATTCTTCCATTTGGCCACCGACTTTTGTCGTACCAACAAGCTGAAAAACAACACTCAAATTCGGGCCCCGTACAGCACCATTCGGGCCATGGTTTTGACAGATTCAAAACTCCAATTTTGAGTCACTTTCACAACAATCTACACCTTGACTCTAAATTAGTGATGATGCCAATTTAACATTAACCACCATCCTTCTCTTTCCCTTGCTTCCCACTACACCATGTAGCTCCACAAGTTTACACCCAACCTCTTCAACCATCAGAATGTTTTCCGCCTTTTGAAGATTCTTGCATCCAACTACGCTAGGAATTTTAGGTAGTTCCACAAGTCTACACCTTAACCTCTTCGGCCATCGGAATGTCTTCCGCCTTCTCGAAGGTCCTTACACCCAACTATACTAGGAATTTTAGGTAGTTTCCACAAGTATCCATCATAACCTCTTCAACACGAGACATCTCCTTATTCCTTAAAGATCTCCTTGCATTCAATCACTCTTGGCTTTTTAGGGTAATCGCACAAGTTGTGCTATACATTCTTCAACCTCCGGAATGCCTCATGTCTTCATTAAGAAATCTCTTGCTCACCATTAGAGCATATCACCCAAGGTCCTCCATAGTCGTACAATTCCCGGTGTGCTCAACTCCACCTCAAACTGAGCGTACTCTACCTCAATTAGCAAATGCGTACATCCCACTATGTCTTCCACCTTGAAACTCCACCTCAACAGGTAGATCACAAGTATTCTTATCACCGCCTCTCCAAGCTGACCATGAGTATTCTTACCACCACCTCTCCAGGCTGATGTTGAGTGTTTAACGTCTCTCCAGATGACCACCGCTTTACAAGGTATCACTCCCGAGGTGAGAAACATCACCTTCTTCATCCTCCAAACAACACACCACCAAAGCACCTGCATCCTCAATGTTCTCCAAGTCATCAAGGATTATGTTGAACTCCGCAGGTTTCTCCATGCTGGCCTTTGACTCCACCATCTTGAATGAGTAGAGTTGTTGTTTTATGAATTGTCGATGAGTCAAAGACTTTGTCATATACAAAGACTCCAACTTTGACCACATCGATGTCGCGGTTGGTTCCTTCGCTGCTTCTCTCAAAACATTATCCCTGAGGCACAAGACAATGACACTTCTGGCCTTGTCCACCATCTCGGTCTTCTCCGCTCGTGACATGGTGACTAGTAACTAACCTTCACCCTTCTAAGCTTCCTCACACTTTTGTTGTATTAACACCGCTTCCATCTTTACCTTCCATAACCCAAAATCGTTATCTCCTTTAAACTTCTCAATATCCCACTTCAAACCCATGGTACTTGTTTATCCTTTGACCCTTGCCCCACGGTGGGTGTCCAATTGTTGTGAATTCGATGAAAATTACACCAATAAAATACTTGATGTATGGAGCAAGTAATAATTAAGCAACCAAAACAAAGTGTATGGAAGTTATAAACACAAGCAAAAGTAGAAAACGAGAGAAAAGAAAGAGAGAACACACGTAATTTATTTACCCAGTTCGGTCCAATACTGACCTAGTCTAGGGGAGAGAGCATCCCTCCGTTCAACTATAATGATGAGTAACTTTACAAAAGAGATGTCAATGGGTTACAAGAATAAGTCTCCTGCCTAATTCTACCCAAAGTCCCAATCTTTACCCTTGACCAAGAGACTCAATCCTAATAGTGTTTCCCAAGGTGAATCAACCCAACCCTAGTGTTTCTTGCCAAGAGCAAATTCTTTACAAACCCTGGTTTTCTGGTTGACTTCTAAACCCTTATTTTCAACCCCCTCTATCTCAAGGTTTACTATGATACAATGTCTATATTTATAGTAAAAGTATCCCTCATAAAATTGGAACAAATCTCAGCCCAAAAATATGATTCTGTTATATTTTCTGCTGGCAAATTCGGGCCCCGAAATCCTCCATTCGGCCACTGATTTTTGTCGTAGCAACAGGCTGAAAAACAACACTCAAATTCAGGCCCCGATTTTGACAAATTTAAAACTCCAATTTTGAGTCACTTTCACAACAATAAAGATAAATTAGTTTATAATAAAAAATGATAAAATACTGGATCTTACAACTGGGGATCTATTTTAAAAACATAACTGAACCTCCTATTTCATAGAAACGGCTCTGTTCAGTACCTAAGGTAATTTAATTTAAGTCATATTTCATTATTACCAACTTATGTTTATCCAAATTTAATACTATAACATTATCACCATAGACTGACTATAGGAAAATCTTTATTTATTTTTTCATTTTATATTTTTGGCACTCTTTGACATCCTTTTTCATGTGTTGAATAGGAATATCACCACAACATTCCCAAGCTTTGTGTTCTATTCACAAGTAGACGATACTTGAAGGTCAAATATTATTTACTTGATCATGTTGCATATGGTTTCATTTGTGTAAGAAAGGATATTGCAGAGAGATTTACTTG
>Ga0315914_1009794_pt1 | contig 12180 bp, 13 predicted proteins | sample MpolenodulesMG_FD_203920 | JGI IMG/M metagenome (GOLD analysis project Ga0315914, IMG submission 203920) | Medicago polymorpha root nodule microbial communities from Los Angeles, California, United States - elongated nodules | ecosystem: Host-associated > Plants > Roots > Nodule | place: USA... | reverse complement strand
ATTAAAATGCAAAAATATCTATAACTAAACTACACAATTTTCCATGAAAATTCAAACATTATACTAAATTTGACCATTTAAAATTTTAACACTTGAAATACTTCAACATTAACATATAAAAATCTTAAACCATATTATCAAAAACTAAAAAATTTAAAATTTTAAAATATTTTTAAATTTGTCGGGTTCACATGTTTGAAATCATAAACCCATTACCCAAATCAAAACACTTTAGATTTGAAAGGAATGATTCAGGTGAAATCTGGACTTGAACCAGTTCAAATAAATGTGAATTGAGTTTGTATGTTTACACTTGCGAGTTGCGATCAACTTAGATGATAAAAATAATATTTTTTTTATTCAAATTCAAAGAAAAAATGTTGAACCAAAGTGTCAATCCATTGAAAGAAAATAAGAAGCCACAAGCCCCCTCTTCATGTACCTAAGCACGGATCTTCAAGAGTTTTTTTATTTGATCTTGTATATACTTTTTTTATATTAATAATTTAGAGAAAAAAAATGTTAAAAGCTGAAGCGCAGAGAGTTGAAGTTGAACCGCAGACACGGCATTAGTTAAAATAACAACTACCGCTACACCATGCACAAAAACATAACATATTACAAACACATATTGTATATATTTAAACGTTTGTGCGTAGTATTAATAATAAAAAAAAAACAAGGGAATAGCAGTTCATTTGCCACCAAGATGGATCTCATGAAAGCTTGTGATTGTTATGATGGTCTTTCATCAATAATGTTTTGTTTGAAATTAGCATCCCGTATACATGCAAGGATCTCTGACTCTGCGTTCAGGTAGAATGTGTGGCAATATCACATCATATGTTTGTTGATGATCTCCTCCTCTTTGGCAAAGCAACTAGAACTAGTTTAACTAAGTTAAGAATAGTATTATTTACTTGTTGAGAATGTCGGTCAGCATACTAGGGGTCAACTTATAACTCGATTTGGATTTAGAGACACACTTCTAATATTGATAGGTACCTTATTTTTAGGCTGGGTCAACTATACTATGATGAATACTTTAATTCTTAAGGAGAACAATTAAAAACGAGAAATGATATTTGTACAATCAATTTGTGATAATTTTTTCTCTCATACTCGCATTATGTTTTTATTTTTTTTCTATTGCTTTGGTTTTTATGTTAATATCTATTTTTCTTTGTAAATTTATGTTTGTTTCATAAGTTGTCATGCAAATGGTTGTTCAAATAACACATCTCAGATCAACGCCTTCAAAGAAGTTTTGTTTCGTTTGAGGTGATGATGTTGATGGTACGATGAAGTCTCATTTTTTTAATGATAAATGTTAATAGTTAGTTGTTAGATTAATTTTTTCCTTATTCGTTCGGGTTTAAACTTAAGATCTCCAACTTATTATCTATTATCTCATATCAATTGAACTAATAATTGGAAGAGTATTGTCAGATCATTGCTCGGATAGTTTTCTTTGAAGCTATAGAATATATTCATTCCACTAGCTTCTTAGTGTGTGTTTGGCGTGGAGTTTGAAATCTACGACAACTAAAAAAATCGCGTTTCAATGCACTTTTTAACCGTGAAATGAGAAGCTGAGAATTTCAGCTTCACTCTAGACGCGCATTAAACCCTTCCCACCACTCAACCAAACGGCAAAAGTTATGGTGCATAAGGAAATCCTTATGCACCGTGCATTAACACTTCACAATCATCAGATCTAGTGTACACGTGTAATAATCCTAGACTTCTCAAACTACACCAAATCAAACTTCATTTGCTTCAAACATTTCTCTCACTAAAACATAAAGCTCTCCCTCTCTCTACAATTCAGATGAGTCTTCATCTCTTCCGGCCACACATGATGATTCCGGCGCGGTGGTCGCCGGCCAGAGACGGCGGGAACCAAACTCACTATTTTTAAAAACTAAAGCTATTTTTCAACCTCCATTTTCGTTTTAAAGCCAAATCCGAACTCGGATCGCGCAAAAACACAACGAGAAGGAGTAGATCTAAAGATTAAAACCGGTTCGCTCCTCTTCTTCCCTCGCGTTTTCTTCTTCTTCTTCGATCCGGTGGCGCTGTGTTGATTGCTATATGTTACTGTTTCGTCACTGTTTGTTTTCACGGTTTCAAATCTGAAGTTGTTACTGGATTCAAAATCTTTGTGATGTTAGAGAGATTTATGGCTGGGAAACTGCTGGAAACCATTAAGTACATCTAATGATTTTGGAGTACAACTGCTGGAAACAATTAAGTACATCTAATAGTTTTCCACAACAAAATGGTTTTGCCATTCCGGTACGGTGATGATGATGAACGACGGTGTTGATGATGAGATTGAAGATTCTGGAAACCATTTCCACAGCAAAATGGTTTTGGCATTTCGGTACGGTGATAATGATGAACGACGGTGTTGATGATGAGATTGAAGATTTTGGAAACCATTTCCACAGCAAAATGGTTTTGGAGTACGACTCACAGAAACCATTTCCACAACAAAATGGTTTTGGCATTCCGATACAGTGATGATGATGAACGACGGTGTTGATGATGAGATTGAAGATTCCGCGTTTGGTTTGTTTTGTTTTGTTTTGTTTGGGGTGTAGGAAGCAATTATGTTGGGATTTATGCACGGTGCATAAGGATTTTCTTATGCACCATAACCGCTCCCCTTCCGAGTGTGTCGCCGTTGCTTTTTTTCTTTCAAATCTGATTTCTAGAGTTCTTGTACAAGGTAAAAAAAAATTAGAGTGCAAGGTCATTTCGTTGTATCAGCACTATTCTTTAAAGAAAAAAAAAACTTCTCTTGTTGATCAAAATATGAAAAATAATATGGGATATTAGATTTATTTATACCAGTCAAGTCTTCTCTAAACTATGAAATTTAACGTGCTTTTGATTATCTACTGAAACATGAAGCAAATGCAGCACAAATGAGCAACGCTAAGATATGATAAAGATTGGATGGATTCATTTGTGATGGTGGAATAATTTTGGATGCACCATTAAACTGTTTCTTGACAAATTATCTACAAATGGTGGAATAATTTTGGACCCCATTAAACTGTTGACAAATTATCTTCTATAGAATCATCTTTCCTCAGTTTACTTTTATAATACTCAACCTCTTTGTTGTGCAAGAGGAGTAACTAGATTGGTGCGACGCCGAGGAAGAATAACTGCCATGTGTGAGAAAGAACTGTATGTATTTTTAACAAACAAATTTCATCTGAATCTTTAATATTTAGATTACAATTTAACTCACCTCTCACAATTAAACTCCTCTCGCTTAACATATATTTGCAATCTTGAATAACGACAAATAAACTTGTAATGACATATTATAGGATATAGACAAGCTTATAAACAACAAAAATTAGAGTAACTCATGTGAACGCAAGAGTCTCTTGCTGGTTAACTTCATTAAGGCCGTCAAGTGTATTTCGTAAAGCCAATAAAAATTATTACTCGTTTCCAGGGGGAACTGCATATAATCGCGGAAGTTCCTACAGTCCAAATTAATCATCAATAGATACAGACATCACAAGGAAAGCTAAGGCAATGGCAAGTCAGCCCCATTTATTTTTAATCAGAAATACACATTTTAACCTTTTCTTTCACACGAAAGAATGCAGAGAAAACTGCTTCACTAAGAAACTCATGAAGATTAAACACATGAACAACACAAGCTGTAAATCACTGTTCAGCTTCAGCAGCCTTGGGCGGACCCTTCCATTTAAAGTTGTCTGCATATAGCTTAACCTGCAACCATGAGTTAAACGATTATTATTAGTAAGGGCGCAAAGCAGGCACAAATGAAGTGGTGAAAGGAACTAATGCCACTATCATTTAAATTACTAAAATCACAATGAAAACGGTGAATGATGTTCAAACCTTCAGCAATGGTGTGTGGTGCTTCTTGACCTGCAACAAGATCAATGCATTTGTTAATAAAGAACATAACACCAACAATAACAATAACCACTGTTAGCATACCATGGATAATCTATTAGAAACGGTTTTCATATATTGTATATTTCCTAATTTTGTTTTCTTATTTAATTAGAATTAAGTGTCTTCTACCGCATCTTATCACAACATATCAATCAATTTCAGAGTCTTCGACTTCTGTTCTTTCTTTCCTTTTGTACCTAAATCCTTATAATTTCAACATGGTATTAATGCATTACTACCCTTCATGCATCATATAATGGGTTGTTGGTCATTACTTCAGTGCCTAATCTTCACTGGCACCTCCTCCACGCTCTGCCTTGTCTTTATTTGAATGCAAACCAACCCCCAACTTATGTTCTAGATGCAGCTTGAACTTACAAGTTCTAGCCCTGGGTGCAGTCAAGTCGCCTGTTTCTGTTCCAAATGCAATCTAGTCATATTCTGATATCTGCTCCAGATGCAGCCTGGCTCCATCTCATGCACAACTATATATACAGACTTATCAAGTGAGCTTTTCTGTTGAGCAGTCTAATGCTTGAAAGTTGAAGGGAAAAAAAATCACTGACAAGCACAGTTCAATAATAAACTCCCCCAATCATCTGAGAAACAAGATCTGCTGATTCTTGAAAGTTAGATTGCTGAGACAACGGTGAAACTTTGTACCCTCATTCTATGGATTGTGATTTCAAGTTAAGGCTAATTCTAACAAGCACAAGTGCAATAAGTGTTGCATCATGCACAATATATATTTACCATCGGATCAAAGAAATCCATCATACTTAACAGTACGCTCTCTACAATGAATCTTTTTATCTCTCTTCCTATCCTACCAGAGTTTTTTTATCTTTGACATCCACTTTACCTCCCCAGTCAAACTTTGCTTCCCACTTCAACGGGTTTTGTTAAAGCAGGATTAATGTAATCGAGTCTCACCACTTTCAGTCAATGGGTTTAAAATTTTGTTTCAGGGTGTAAATTGTGAGAAAAACACCAAGAAAAACGACCCCCACCCCCTCTCACTTCCTCAGTTTCCTCTATTACAACTAGTTTCACTGTGAGAAGTGATATTTTTTGTGAGCAACGTGTTTTAGGATTTGGGCATGAAGTTATGAGTCTGTCTGAAGAAGATGAAAAAAGGGATGAGGAGGAGGATGGACAGATATCAAGGACTCAGATGTTATCAAGTGGGACAAACATTTGAGGAGGTGGGAGTACGTGAGAAGAAAATCCAGTGTGATGAGTTTATGATGGATTTCGTGAGCCTGTATCAAAAAAAAAAAATATTGTGTACCGAGCACAACCAAACTAGCTTGTGCACGGTAGAAGTTCTCTTAAGTTAATATCCTAGCTGAGGCTCGAGCAAGAGAATGTGAACCAATCCACTTGATAATAGTTTACTTTAATATGAACAGTTATGAATCATAACTAGAGCACTTTGAAGGCTTAGAAGACACAGTTATTTGTGACTTCCTCATTCCACTTTGGAGGTTTACAGTCTCATTCTTCCTTTAGGCTAGCAATTGTCGTCTGGTTGTTTGAAGTCACAACCCATTGAGATCTTTAGTTTTCCCATCTTACAATTTATCTAGCCTCTGCTTTATCTGAAAATAACTTAAAGCACAACTACTCCTTAGATTAAACACTTCACATCTGTCCTCGTGAGCTTAGCTCAGTTGGTATGGACAATGCATAAAATATGCAAGGTCCGGGGTTTGAACCCTGGCCACCACCAAAAAAAAAAAAAAACACTTCACATCTATTGCACAGAAGTCATACAGTAATGTTATTCGTCCAGTTCATTCTTTTCTAGAGCAATGCTAGCGTCAAATGCTAAAACAAACTCTCTTGATCACACTCTTATTAATTGGGCCACGTCATCCAGATTTCGAGCAATTTATTTGGCCACTTGTTCAGTGGCAGAGCCAGAAAAAAATAGTTTGGGTGGGCCATTAAAAGTTTGACTAAAAAGCTCGTGTACATTAAAAAAAAAAATACATAGATTATTACTGCTATAAACTACGAATCTTTTTTTTATAACACAACTGTTAATTGGAGGAATTTTCATTTGACAAGACAATATAAAGGAGATTTGAAACCCTAAAAAATTAGAAGGTTTGTAAACCTCTGCTACCCAACCAAGTATAAGCATCACAAAAATCATATGTCACTTTTAGAACCGCCGAAAACCCAAACCGTTGAAAAATTGATTAAAAACTTGTAAAATAGACTTATGATTTTTAATTATCCAGGTGGGCCACTACACCAATTAGTGGAGATTTAGATTTGTCGAACACTAAAACCGCAGCAAAATTGTTTAAAATCTCGCAAAATGGACCTACGGTCGTTAATTTTTTAATTTTTTCGGGTGGGCCGTGGCCCACCCCAGCCCATGAAGGGCTCCGCCTCTTGACTTGTTATTCAGGTTTCGCGTAACATTTTTTATTTTTTTTACTTTGGAGTTCACAGTTACGAAGCAGTAGCAATTTGAAGGGTCTTCTCCATCAACCCACCGCCACTATCCACAATTCTTTCTAATTAAAACCACCATCAACAACCACTCAAGTTCAAATTTGCAACGTATGATCAAATAATCATAAAATTAACAAAAAAATTAACAGGTTGCATAAACCAAACACAGCCAATTTGCATCAATTCCGATGGTTTCATAAATTGGAAATCTTTGAGTGGCTTAAGCGTACAAGGACCTGCTGAAGAAACAAACTCTGTTACTTCCACAATGGGAACCATCGTTTCGAATTTCTTAGACGGGTGTTGAATTATAGCCATTTGGGCCTTTGATTCTTCCATCAAAACTGGAACTTGGGGAGGTTTGGAGATGGGTGTTTCTTTCGTGGATTCCTCTCCTGGTGATGGTGGGGCTTCTTCATGGATTGGATTTGATTTGGGTAGTGAGGATCTTAGGTGGGGTTGGTGGTTTTTGAAGGAGTTATGGTTATGGGTTGTAGCTCTGTTGAAGCAATAACCCAGTTGATTTTTTTTTTTTTTTTAATTTTGGAATAGAATGGGAAAGAAGTTGAACCTAGAAAGGTGGGGCCCTAGAGTCCAAGGACCTGCAGTCACACATGGATGACTAAAGACACCGAGCAACCGTTGGCCTCTTTTTTCCAGGAACAAAGTCATACAAAAATTAAAAATACACCAACTGGTTAAGCCAGTTAACAAGTTATAAGGTCGTGGCAGTGTATACGGGCGTGTGCTAAATAGCGAGTGCGTTTCTATTTAGCATTTCTGTCTTTTCTATTACTAGCATAGCATTGACATGAGAAAGTTATAAGGTCTCAAGCTTAAATTCTCATCCCAGGCACTCTCTAACCTCGACTTTTGTTTCATAAGCGCTGTAGTCTCATCCTAGACCTAGATGCAGAATGAGCTCGGTCTTTGTCCAAGACATGCTCTACCTTGTCGTTATTTGAATGCAAACCAACTCCCAACTTATGTTCTAGATGCAGTTTGAGCTTACCAGTCCTAGTCCTGGAAGTAGTTTAAACCCATCTCAGGTCAAGTCTATCCCACATCTGTTTCTATTCCAGATGCAATCTGGCCATATCTGTTACAGATGAAGTCTTGCATCTGGCTTCATCTCATGCACAAAATAATAGACTATAAATTGAACTTTTTTATTTAGCAGCCTAATTCTTGAAATTTTAAACGAAATTAAATGACTAACAAGCACGGTAGCCACAGTTCAGTGATAAACTCTTCATATCATTTGAGAAACAAGATATGCTGATTCTTGTAAGTTAGATTGCTCGGACAATATTGAAACCCTCATTCTATAGATTGTGATTTTAAGTTAATATCCTGGTCGAGACATGAGCAAGAGAAGGTGAACCAATCCATCTGATAATGGTTTACTTTAATAATCACAGGTATGAAATTATGAATCATAACTAGAGCACTTTGAGGGCTTAGAAAAACATAAAGTTTTATGTGACCTATATTTGAATAGCAAAAACATACCACATATTCCCAACCATGTCTCTCTGCAAATTCCTTTGCCGCTTCTTCAGTATCAAAATCCAGCGCAGAATCACCAACATGGGAATATGGGTCCCCGGTGGATGTCCACCCCATCAGTGGATTTTCCCACCTATAGACATATTAGTTCACAGTAACTATTAATTGAACCATTATTAGTTATTACAAATTTAACAATAAGATCAGTAAAAGAATTAAAGTATAAATTCAGGATATTATACTGAAACAGCTAGCTACTCCATAAACTACTTAGAGATGCCCAGGAAGAATCATAACATGTGTAAAATAACATAGCGATTAAAACTCGAAAATTTCCACATGTGCAGGAAATGTAATGTCAATGGTAGCATAAGCTCTGCTTTTACGAATGAATTTCGATAAGAAATTTGTCAAAGCTCGGGATATATGGACAACAGGGAAATACATCTCCATTTTTTTCTCTCAAGTTTTCTTAAGTTTCAAATCTCAACCCTTACTCAACTCTTATCCATTATTATAAATTTCAAAACTCTTCACCCATTATATTTCAATGATCTAGATATTCCACATTATTTCCTCGTGTTTTTCCCACATGAGAGAATCCTAATCCAGACAACAGATATCCAGTGCAGACACATCAAACTCATTAGGGAAAAATAATAAATAATTTGAGTTCTAAAACTAATAAAACAATATCTAAACAAGCAGTGAAAGAAATATGATGCACAGAGAGAATTTACTTCTGGGTTGATAAGAAATTGATCCTCCATCTTCCAACATTCCCAGATCCTTGTTGACCAGCAGTTCTAGCAGGTGAGTAAATCAAAACCTGCCATCACATTGCAAGTATAAGGTAAACGCCTAATTGAATTTCAATCGTTAGCAAGAGTTTAATGGATCAATTATGTTTTTGTCTTTAGACAAAGTGATAAACACCACCTAAAACTCACGCACACAACTGTGAAGTCCCGGCATTGAACCCGGGTGAAGGTGTCCAGCCTGACAATATCGGCATTGCTAATTGAGCGAAGTCCACTCAATAGGATCTAACATGCATCAATTATTTTGCGAAATTTCAACAAAATAAAGCTTCCTTTGAATTTTGAATCTATCTAAGCTAAAACAATTATGCTACATATAAAAATAAAAACTTCTATTCTACACATAATAATGAAACAAATATAAGAAATTTGGGGAATGAAAAATCGGAAGAAAAAAAATCGAAAAAATTTAAAGCATAATACCCTTCTACGAAGGTGTTCTTGTGGGATTCCAGAAACCAAACCGATCTCGCCGGGTTTGGACTCGACCAATGCGTCGGTGGAGAACCGGCGGGTGAGGGTGGCGCGTACGGAACCACCACGGCTCGCCGCGCGTTGCAGGATGTTCGACATCGTTTGATGGGAATTTTGATTCTGCGGAGGATGCTACCAAAGACAAAATGAACCTCCCCGAACCTTTCTCGTTCGTTTTTGTTCCGATAAATTTTTAGCTTGGCCCTTTTACTTTTACATTTTACAAATTTTCCCTTTCTTAATAGTGCTTTTTAAAATTCTGTCAAAAAACATAATTTTTATTAAAAAATTTATTTAATGCGGTGACGGGGATGGGGCGGGGATACCCGAACCCGTCAGGGACGGGGATGATGTTCAATTTCTCATCACTGTTGGGTATGGGTGGGGTAACGAGTAAGTATATGAGAATCAGGTATGGGGACGAGGAATGTAAAACCCGTCCCCACCCCGCCCCATTGTCATGCCTACATAACGGGGAAGACCAAGAGATAAGGTTCTCACCAAGAAACACACAGTACCCAAATGTGAAACGTCTGGTGTCAGGACATCCACCCCAATCAGCATCAGTGTAAAAGATAAGCTTTGTGATGGGGATGGTGATAAATGTAATCCAAAGTGTATGGTACCTTGAACATAATGGGGAATGCGTTTGAGAGCAAGCATGTGTTCGGTGCTGGGTGCATGCATGTGAAGACATACTTGCTGAACCGCATAAGAGATATTGGGTCTAGTGAAGGTGAGGTATTGTAGAGCTCCTGCAAGACTGCGATAGAGAGAAGGATCCTCATAAGGAGTGCCAGATGAAGTGCTGAGTTTCTGCTTGGTGTCAACAGGGGTGGCAGACGATTTGCAGGATGTCATTCCAGCACGTTCAATGATTTCAGAAGCATAGGTGCTTTGACTTAGAAAAATGCCACCAGGATGGCGAGAGACAACAATACCCAAAAAATAACTTAGGGGACTCAAATCCTTCATTGCAAACTCAGATGCTAAGAGTGACATAATTGATTTGCGAAGGGAATGAGTAGAGGTAATAAGGATGATGTCGTCTACATAAAGAAGAATGTAGGCCATGTCAGAGTGTTGCCGATATATGAAGAAAGAGTGGTCGGATGTGCTATGTTGAAACCCAATGGTAGTTATATAGTCAGCAAAGCGTTGGTACCATGCTCTAGGCGCTTGCTTGAGACCATAAAGAGACTTCTTCAAACGACAAACATAATCTGGATGGCGAGAGTCGCGAAAACCCAATGGTTGGTGCATGTAAACAGTCTCATGAAGATCACCATGTAAAAAGGCATTATGGATATCCAGCTGATGAATAGGCCATGATTTAGAGAGAGCAATGGTGAGTACTGTTCTAATGGTAGCGGGTTTGACCACCGGGCTGAAAGTCTCATCACAATCCACACCTGCAATCTGTGCCCTACCATCACGTACCAGACGAGCCTTATAACGCTCAAAGGAGCCATCAAATTTTTTCTTATGTTTAAAAATCCACATACATCAAATAAGGTTAGCATCACCAGGACAAAGAACTAAATCCCACATCTTATTTCTAATAAGTGCATCAAATTCAGATTGCATTGCGGATTTCCAATTCGGGTCTGATAAGGCCATTTTGTGATTTTTAGGCATGGGAGAGATCATGTGGTTTGAGTGAGAAATTGATAAGTTAAATATTTTTCGATGTTTGGTAATGCCTTTCATACTATGGGTGGTGATAGTACGTGTAGGTGGAGGGGGATGCGGTTGGATTGGTGGGGTTGAGGTAGAGGAAATTGTAGTGGGTGAGTTGATTGGAGAGGTAAGAGATTGGTTTATTGAGGAGAGTGGCTGGTCAATTGTGGTTGTTGGTTGGTTATGTGCAGTCGGTGGTGATATTTGATTTTGCCATTGATGTACAAGGTAAGGGTGCATGTCATCGTCTAGGAAGTTATAAGAGTGAGGTGAAGGTGAGTGTATCTTGGTGAAGGGAAATTGAGTTTCATCAAAGATAACATGCCTCGAAATTATTAATTTTCTGTTTGACAAATCAAAACACTTGTAACCTCTAGGGTTCGGTGGATAGCCCAAGAAAACGCACGGAGTAGAGCGAGGTTTTAACTTATGAATGATAGGTGACGGGAATAACGGATATCACAAACAACCAAAAACTCGTAAGTGTGTGTAGGTGGGATCACGATGGTACAAAAATTGTGTTGGTGACTTATTTTGAAGTGTTTTACAGGGAAGAATGTTTAACAGATAAGTTGCCATGTGGAGAGCATGATGCCAAAATGATGGTGGAACATAAGAATGAGCTAGCATAGTGCGTATCATATTGTTAATGGTTCTTATTTTTCGTTTCGCTTTCCCATTTTGTGAGGATGTGTGAGGGCAAGAGAAGCAAAAAACAAGTCCATGATTAGTGCAATATTGTTGAAATAGCTCATTATTATATTCACCACCATTATCTGAAGGAAAATCGAATGTGTTTTCAGAATTAAGCAGCGGATAAAAATTTCGATTTTCTTTCCTTGGATCATTACGAATTTACACATGAATCAGTGATTCGATTGTTACCTCGAAGTGTGGAATCTGAAAGCTGGAAACTGGAATCTCGATCACAGCAAAGCAAGCAGCAAGCAACAAAGCCTCTAGCAAGTCCACACGAACGGTGCTCCTCCAAAACTCGGTGCTAGCCAAGGAATCAGAAGTTTCAGAGAGCTAGGGTTTCTTCAAGACGTGTAACCAAAAACTTCAGCACTAGGGTTCTATTTATAGAACTCCTAGTGTGCTCTGCAAGCCAGAAGTCACTATTGGGCTTCAGTAAGCCCAATAACGAGTTTAGTAATTCTGCTAACTAATTAACGTTATTTACTAAACGCACCCTTTATATAAGTCATACTTATATATTTCTCTTTTGACCGTTTTTTGTGTGTGACCCTATAGATTCTAATGACGTTGGCAA
>Ga0315914_1009791_pt1 | contig 12184 bp, 4 predicted proteins | sample MpolenodulesMG_FD_203920 | JGI IMG/M metagenome (GOLD analysis project Ga0315914, IMG submission 203920) | Medicago polymorpha root nodule microbial communities from Los Angeles, California, United States - elongated nodules | ecosystem: Host-associated > Plants > Roots > Nodule | place: USA... | reverse complement strand
GGCGGGGCTATTGGCGTCTCATATAACTTGCTAAGGTGTTCATTTCATTCTTACACTACTACTCCATCGTATAGGTTGTCCTTCAGACTGATCAACACATAATTCTTGATATCAAACACTGGATAAGCCTGTTGAAACCCATAAGTGACATGTCCTCTAGGTGTCCTTCTACCAAAATCTCCCAAAGTACGTCTTGGAGGTGGTGGTGATGGTTGATGTTCTTCCATTTTAGCTTCTTCTATGAATTTGAGTTGTCTCACACCCTTTCGTTTTGCACACACAGTTCTCTCAATTTCTGGATTATGACTAATACAGTAGTTCAAAACCTTTCTTGCTGCACATAAACAAAAATATCTTATATAGCAGTTCAGACAATAGGACAATTGGAATATAGAGTACTATCGAATTAATAATAAAATGCTAAAAGAAAGCAAAAACAAAATAAAATAAAACTATTATCTTAAACAATGTCACAGTTGCCTTGTTGGAATGAATTAATAATCTCCGGCAAGTGTACTAGTATGCTGGCAATATGATTTTATAGTTTCAACTTAACCACTACGATAATGATTAGGATATTTGTAACATGGGGGTTGCCTTTGGCAATATGATTGGTTTGATTTCTTTAAGAAAGAAAAAGAAAACGGCTAAGTCATGTCAGATTTTCTTCCCTGAACTATTTGAGTAACTACAAACTAGTATTTAAGTGTGACCTGATTACTTAATTTTAAGACATTTGAACAAAATAACTGTACCAATGTCTTGATCACTAATTCTCTTCAACAATTACTGCTACCTAATATCTCTTGAAGGTTTAAGAACACCAAATTAAACACAGTTATCATTAGTTTATGTCTAAATTTAATCAATAATTGAATGGTTAAAAAAGGTCAAGCCATCAAAGTTAGGGTTAGTAATCATTTTGTGCTAAATTGATTTATGGACATTCATAAATGGATGAAAAGCATTAAGACCAATATTAACCAAATAAAATAGAAAAGTAATCAACTAATATTCACAAGATAATTGAAAGTTACATGATCAAACAATTAGAAAGAAGTTCCTCTTTCATGACCTAACCTAAGAGGATTAACGACTCATAGTTCCTAAACATATGCAAATGAAATGAATAAAAGGTCATGCGAAAAGAATCACTGATGGATAACCTTGGCTCCCGAGTGGCTCGATATGCTCGCTTCTCAACTGTGGAAATCGTGTTTTTGCCTTCATTTGCTCGTCAAAATATGTTTTCTCCACTAACCTAGGGGTCCAATATATATTGTTGTGCGTTTCCCTATAATTTAGGGAAAGGTTTCCCACGATGCAAGAACCACATAACCAAATCATTTAGGCTTTCGTTCCACACACGCGATGCGGTGCTCATAGTCCGCGACACGAGGTAGACATTAGTGAACACATTGCCATATCTTTCTATTTCACGATGCGGGACTCATAGCCCACGATGCAAGACGACAAACAAAACAATGCCGCACTAACACGAAAGCCAATCTATTTGAAAACCACTTATTTATATTAGACGTGTGTTGACTTGAGAAATTTATTTGTATTTTAATGATTAAATAAAAATACATGGAGTAATCACGTGCATGGAAGGTGTCAGATAAGACTTGTTCAATACTATCTTGCATCAACACAAAGACAATTACAATTTTAAGAAACACATGTTTATCAGAAGTTAGCCCTAAATAACCACCAACAGGTGTTGAAAACTGTTATTTATGTTGCTATGCGCAGGCACTTCACTCTTTTATGCTATTGACTTGAATGTTGTAAGTTTTCTATAATTTCAGTTTTAACGATTTTGAATTTGTGTTTGTTTTTGATGTACTCTATTAATTTAAGTGAATGAATATTTTTTTAAAGAAAAAAAATACATTTCTTTACTTATATATTGCTAGTAACTAACACTTCAAAATATTTGATATCTATCAATCATGGATATATATTAGTAGAGCAAGGAACGTGAGAACTTCTATTTTAAACGCAACAACAATAACAATAATAATGACAATCTCAATTCTCAATATTTATAGTTCAAAGCCGTGTTAGTTTTTGCTAGTTGTTAATAAACTAAATTTTTGGATATTTCAAAGTAGACAAATAGGGACTAGGAATCCACTAGAAGATAGAAAATAAAGACAAAAATAAGAGGGAGAATATAGAGGAACTGAATACATTATTAGTACATGGAGTATATAAAATTATATAAGCTTATGAATGCATTGTCAAAAGTCAGTGTTTGCCACTTTGGCTTAAGGGTTAAGGCATCTCAGCTTACTCCGTGGGGATTTCGCGTAGAATGTCCAACAGCCCTATGATGATGATGATGATGTTAATAATAACCTTTCAAAAACAAAATAAAATAAAATAATAATGATAGCTTTTAAATAAAAATTAAAATAACTTCTTATAAAAATATCGCTAAAAAACAAAACTTCTTATAAAAAAATAAAATAAGCGATAACTTGACAATTTAGTTTTCCTAAAAAGAAAAAACTTGACAATTTAGTTCTTACATGTCCTCTCAAAAAACTTTTTAGTTCTTACACGGACAACTATTAGAAAATTATTTTATAAATGTGATATCATTTTTTTTTACATATATATTTTTTTTACAAATATACGAAATGACAACAACTATTGAAAACTTTCCTAAAAAAAAACAACTATTGAAAACTTGCACACACAAATGGAGTCAGGGTTCGAACCTCAATATCGATTTTCAGCCTTACAATTTCTGTATTTTATCAAATTAAGCTTGGAGTTGTAGACATGTATCATTTTATATGTGACAATTAGGTCCTCAAAATATTGAAAAAACAATTTATTCTTTAACAATAATAAAAAAATTAGTTTCTACAACAAAAGAATCTCTAAACTATTTATTAGTTTCTACCAATAAATTGGTCCTTGCATTATTGAATAATTTCTTCTTGAGTGCAAAAGAAAAAAAGAACCTAATTGTTCATTTTAAAATGATATCATGAGAAAAACTAATACTCTAATAATGTTCAATATTATTATTAGACTCTAATATTAAATAATTAAACAAAATAGAGATTCAGTTCGAATTTGTCGATATTATTATTTTGTATGATAGATATATAGTATGGTTATGCTTATGCACTTATAAAGCAGCAGAGCATGAGTTGCCACGTTTTGGACTTCAACGTGGAGTGCACGTGTACAGCTTATTTGACACTGAAATGAATTAATGAAATGGAAATAGGGATGACGTACAGGAAATGATAAGTGTTTAAATTTTATAATGCTTAAAGTTTTTTTTTTTTCTTCAAGTAGTCCGGTGGTTAAAGCTCACACAATTTAATTGTGGAGAAGTGGAGTGTCCGGAGTTTGAACCCCGGCCCCTGCATGTAATATATGTAATATCCCTATCAACTGAGCTAAGCTCTCGGAGGATTATAATGCTTAAAGTTATTGAGCTCGAACAGTATGAGGAAATTTGTTTTTTTAATTTTATTTTATATAGATTGGATATGTTTTGCGCACAACTACAAACGACTAAATTTTTGAATTAGAAAGTGTGTGTTAAAATGTGTGTTGTTAGCATTCCTCTTATCATAATGAGGCGACAAAGTTATCTCTTAAAAGATTCAACACTCTTGCATTTTTAGAATTGTTTTCGATGGATTTAAACCTAAGACTTCACATAATTTTTGTTTTTGTTTTTTAGGGTACAATTTCAAAATTTTGTTCCTTATGTAGATTTATTATGTAAAAAGGTTAGTGATTAAATTAATAATTTTCTTTATCTTTTAATAACAAACAACATACTAGTATGAATTTTTTTATCTAAAATAGAGATCGGTCGACGAAATTTCTAAACAAATTTTAAAAAAATACACTTCAACTAACATAGGTGCAGGCAAATCTCTCCGAAACAAATCTTATGATTTAGTAATGAGCAACTAACCAATCTTTCAAATTTTACCTCTCTGTCAGGGAGGTACCGTGGCCTGCCCAGATCCTTCACGGGAAATTGAACATTGAATTTGGTAATGAAATCATGAATTAACTGAGAAGAGAAGCCTGTAATTAAAATGTCGTCAACATATACTAAGCAAATAAGGTCACCCTACCATGAGCATAAATGTATCATCCATCCTTACCTTAATTTATTCAACGTATTTTTTAATATAAAATTCTATACTTTGTTCAGAAGTTTGTTCCATTTGAAAAGACGAAAAATTAAGAACACAATCAAAGAGGCCCTTAACCTGCATTTGTGAAACTTATGTTCTGATTTTTCAGCTGTGCTGGTCGTGAATATTGTGATTGAAAGGATTTAAGAGGTTTTGCAGTACAAACTGTTAATTATATATTCTTTCTTACATGCAAGCATGATGAAATTATTTCCATTTGAAAAGATTTCACGTTCAGATGTATTGAGACTAGGAAGAATCGAATTTGAGACTTTGAGATGACCATACTTCAATATTCTAAATCAACACCACCAGACCAATATTTTCCATAACAATAAACATTCACATCTTTGCTTTATAGGTAAAATTTGTGTTTGACGCATTTACGAAACTTCACCCTAGCATACCGTTAAAGTGCCTTCATGGGAGGATGCAACGCTCAGTTCTCTTCTGAATTGATGTGGCTGCAAGACACCTTGATTTTAATAAGACAGTTGACTGGATTGTTTAGGTGATCGATGACATGCTTAAAGATATTTCTATTGCAAAAACTAGTTGTGCTATGGATGTGCACTACTTGGTGCGAAAATGAAAACATATAAAAAGGAACATAACCTAGATATATAATTTTGATGCCTTCATAATGAAGGCTTATTACACCTTTTTCTTCTTACCTTTACATGCTTTATTGGATGTAAACTTTTAACCATTTTAGTATGTAATTGAAATTGTGTTGCATAGTTTATTTCTATTATGAAATCAAGTTTCAAATGCTTGTATGAGAATTTATTTTGAGTTGCAAATTTGAATGAAGTCTGATATTTAAATATTGGCTAATTCAAATTTGAATGAAGTCAAAGCAAAATTTAATTTGATAGATTCATAATTTTTTTAGTCTAAACAATTTTGTGACACTTTATACAACTTCTTAAAAATTATAAATATGTGACATTTTTTTAATGTTACTAGTGATACAAAAGAGTTACTAAAATATAAATAAGTAACAATTTTTGAATGTTACTGATAATACTGTAAAATGATACTGAAGCAATTTAGTAACACAAACTTTACCTAACAATTATTCAAATGTTGCTAAATTTAATTAATAAGTTTTTTTTCTTGATTTAGTTACAATTTTCAAATGTTATTATATCTCAATTATGTTGTAGTGACGGTATGCTAGAACCTGTGTATGTAGTGAAAAATGAAAGCACTTACATGTTCAGGCGTGATGGTTTATTTCACAAATTGAACCAAAAAATGATACAATTGTAAAATAATTAAATTGGTGAATTCACGCTCTAACAAAAGAGAACCCGAACAAGCTCAAACAAAGAGAGAAAACATTTGTTTCATGATCATAACTCAGTTGGTAGGGACATCATATTTTATATGTAGGAGCAGTGTTCAAACCCTGATTTTCCACTTATTCAACATTCTTTTTTCAACAACATATTTTATTTATTAGCATCGACACAAGACATGACAAGAACTATAGAATAACCCATTGGGAAAAACACCCAGAGGCCAAAAAGGAGGCACATCCATAAAGGTACTCGATATACTAATCACCACCACAGTAACATTATCCCTTACAAACCCCAAAAAAAAAAAAAAAAAAACACACAACACAATGTCAAACAAAGAGACCAAAAACACCCAGAGAATGACAAAGCCGTTTGGCCACTGCCACCTCACCCCCAATCGAAACTATAAAATGAAAAATCAAAAACCAGCATCCAACACAAAAACCTTTACACCTCATTTACGTCTCTCCTTCCAACTTGCCTTTATTGTCGTAAAAAATTTATTGGGTTCCAACAACATTCATAAAACAAACATGGTACATATTTCAAACGATTCATCTTAAGGGTGAATTTCTAGCCACTAGACAACTTGACAAAAAAAAAGAGAGAAATTCATTCAATATTCTATCGAAAAACATGTGCCCAACCCTTCTAGAACTCGAGAAAGCATTGGTTCATTCAATATTCTATCGAAAAACATGCGCCCTACCCTAATAGAACTCTTTTCCAAGATCCCTTCATTTAACTTCTCTCATTAAAAAAGAATTAAAACCTATTATTTTACTATTCATTTAAACTATTTCGCTTACAATGTTTTTCTTTTTTACCCAATCAAATCACTATTTCTTTTAAGTAGTTGCTTAAAAATTTCATGACTTCCATTTGTTGACAAATTTTAACTTAGAAGAGGAACAAAAACAACGATGAGAGGTTGGTCATAGTCTCTAAGAGAAAAGAAATTGTTTAAATAAAATGAATATATTTAGAATTTTTTAAAAATAAATTATGTATAATAAAAATAACATTTGTTCAAATTTAAAATTTTGGCAATAATATAAAATTTTGTCAGTTTGTGTCAATTTAAAACTTAAATATTTTAAAGATAATGCAAAATCGACAAAATAACAAATGAAATAAAAAATAATAATATCAATGAGTTACTGAAAAAATAGTTTGAACTTAGGAAATATTATGTCATTAAAAAGTACGATTTATTTTACGATTTATAAAATTCATTAAAACTATTTTTGTTTTTTATATATAACTTGTACATGGGCTATTTTTTGTTTTTTTTGAAAGGATTGTACATGGGCTATTTATGAAATTTACATAATTTTTATTTATCACACAGTTTTATATTTAGTTATTTTCCAACACATGATATAATGATAACAATGTCATCAAATTTGATAGTAATGTGCATCAAACATATAACATAAAAGCTTAATTGTCTATCTTAATATTTATTTTTGGTAGATAGACGAAATTATAAATAACTATTTAAACTCACACACTTAAATGGAGAGATCGAGGTTCAAACCTCTTTCACAACATTTGGCCTGACAATTTTGACATTTGTCAGTTGAACTAGAACTTGTGGACCATGTCGACTATCTTATTTTATCATTATGGAAATGTTTTATATTACATATCCTGTCCTAGCAATCAACTAAGAAGTTTTTTTAATCGACAAAATAGTACATAGGGTAACCAACACATTACAACCAACGATCAAATAAGGACCTGATGCAAGCCACAAGCCAAAAAAACAGTGGCAAAACACCAATAGAAGCTTGAGCCAAAATCGACCGAAAAAAAAAAAAAGAAACACCACGAAATTCCAGAGCAAATACAAAGCTTAAAAAACAACTTTAAAAAATAATGATGGAGAGAAAAGATAGGATCACACCAAAATAAATTAGTGGAAAAAAACCTTAAATGAAGTATCAACAAATGAGATGACCACATATCCAACCGATCTACTAGCAAAACCATATTAATTGTTTTCTGTTGTGCATCAAGTCCACTTTCTAGTAAAATAGAAAGAAAACTATTGAAAGAAAATAACATATTGTCATTGTCTTCAATGAAGGGTACTCAAGTGCTCATGTTTTTAATAATTTTTCTTGCCATTTTGTTTTCAAAAGTAAATGCTACGAATAATCCATATGCTGGTGGAGTAAGTATGCTAATTACAAATGGTGGTTATGGAACAATTTGGCCAGCTATTTATACAAGGACAGGGCCAAGAGTGGTTCCATCTGGCATCAAATTGGAACCTGAAGAACAATATGATCTCAAAGTCCCTGATTCATGGTCAGGCACAATATGGGTAAGAACCGGATGTAGTGGAAACCCTAATAGCAACTTTCATTGTGCTATTGGTGATTGTGGTACCAATAATATTCATTGCCATTATAACCAACCACACCCACCTGTGACTCAAGTGAAATTCAATTTGCTTCCAAAAGGTGGTGGTAGTACCAATAAACTTTCATGGTTTTAGTTTGCCTGTTACAGTGACCCCATTAGAATCCAAATGCCAGAAAATCATGTGCCATATGAATTTGCTAGATCAATGTCCGAATTGGTTGGCTGTGTATAGCCATGAAGGGAGAAAAATTGCTTACATAAATATGTATATACTAATTGAAACAAAGAAGGTTGGTATATTTGAGTAACACCAGAGCTATGTTCTCGGTTTATTCTTTCTACCACTACCATGGTGCTTATGCATTTATTTATTATTTTGGATAAAAGAACGAAGGTGGACGAAGTGGTAGTGGAGATCAAGAAGGTATCTTCGCAGTGGATGCTGGAATTGTGACCTAAAATAATTGTAATTTTTATTGGTTGTTTCTGGTTTTGTTTGTATGGTTTGAGCACTACTTATACTTTATCCACAAGGTTAGGTTTAATACTATTTGTAGTAATTAATTCTGGTCGATTTTCATAATAATATAGTTATTTTTGTTGTTAAAAAAACTCATAATAGTAACAACTAGATTGTATTCAATGGTTATGATTAATCTCTTTAATTAAAAGGATATATGATATACTTTTTTTCTACAAGTTTCTTTCTCCATCCACATGCTGCATCATGGGTATTTGAAAAACACATCGTAGAATTGCTATAATTGTCTGGTTTGTAAACATGTAAATAGTTGGACAATATTTTTTTTATTTTTGGCCAAGTAGTCTATTGGCTATAAATTCATTATCTTTGCATATATAATGTAAAGTCTTTACCAACTGAGTTAAGGTCACGAGATTTGCAATATTTATAATAACATTAAAAATATAAAATGCTATTTTGTAATGTGCATGTCTATATATATATATATATATATATATATATATATATATATATATATATATACACAGTGGGGTATCCAGAACCCTGGATCAAAGGGTGCAGACTTACATGATATTTTACGGGACTCGCCTCTCAAAATTCAAAATTCTTTCGTTTAGACCCATTTTTCATTTTTTTCTTTAAATTTTTCATATTCTCAAAATAATCCGAAAAACTTTGCATTAGTTTTATTTGATTTAAAACTTTTTGGTGGTACTTTTATATATATATTTTATTTTATTTGACATGTATGATCATTTTTTACTTTATTTTTTGTTTTTTTAATCGATATTTGCATCTGTTGAAATGATAGAGATTCTGATTGGTGCTTATGTATAAGCATATTTCAGATTATATCTGAACACATTCAAACTGTGTTTGGATTATATAATATGAAACTCCACAAACATTTTTGTTAAGAAATTGGACGCGTGAGAAGGTTAGAGTGGGAAAAGTAATAGTCAAAAGATTGTATGGTGTGTGATATGCAACCCATCTGTTACACGTTAGAAGAAAAATTATTGGGCTTGGACTACAGAAAATTCTTTGGGCTAAACCTTGTAAGGTGCAAATAAAAAAAATAAATATTTGAGGGTCTGTAGATGCAAATAAAAAAAATAATTGGTTGAAATTTTAACATTCCAAGGGTGCAGGTGCACACCCTCACTACGAGTTGGCTGCGCTCCTATATATATATATTATGGGGTTTCTTTTTCTTATTTCTAAAATAAAGTGTTTGAAATGATATATTGTCTTAATTAGATTTTTTTCTTCTGGTTTTAACCCTTTGGTTTCTATCTAAAGGGAGCCATAGTAATCCGATGTTCGGTCTGGAGGTAAGTAAAGTTTGAGAAAAAGTTGATCCACCCTCCTAATATATTGTATTATAATGAGATATTTTATGGTTATTTGATTTTTTTTAACAAGGAAAAATGAGATATATTAACATAAATCAAACAAACTACTAAACACAAAGGAATGACATGGAAGAATGCCAAAAATTTACCCAATAAAAACATGAAAAAAAAAACAATTACAAGGTAAAACCCATACATGACAGGGGATTGAGCCACCAATTATGATAATCAAAAGTAAAAGAAGATTTATTTTCTTTCACCACAAAAAATAAATGAGTTTAACCTTGTCTAACAAATGATGTAAATGGTCCTCATACCATGCGAACATTTAGCTATGACCAAGTGACCTTAAGTGACAAGTTTGTTATGTAGGCAGAAGTCAAATTTCTTGTAATGAAAACTTTGTCATTTTAAAATGGAGGGACCAATTTCATGAGTGAGTAAAAATAGAGGGAGGAAAACTGTAACTAAGCTTAATATTCAACATGACATTTAAGATAATTAAATTACATATGATATATCATATTTCAATTCTAGTTAACAATAATATCTTTTAATATTAAAAACTTAATGTAGACTAATAAATTTAAATTATTTAAAAGATTAACAATTTTACGATATTACCCAAATTAAAAAATCTAATAGAATAATAATAAACAAATTTTTTCATATTTACTTAAGTGGATTAGTTTGGTAGATCTAAAAGACTTTTTAACCGTATGTGGCCTAACCGTTTTAGCTAAATAATCTTTTTTTTTAAGCAAAAGCTAATTAATCTTATATAAAAGATTTAGTTTTCTCTATATATTTAAGAAATATTGACCAGACCTAAATCTGATGTAGACAAGGTCATAACCTTTTACGAGGGTATCATATAGAAATCCTCATCATTTTTAAAATCCATACTATCCTGTTCGGTGCAAAACAGAGAAATGTAGTTGTGGAGTTCCGATAGAAATGGCTATGTCGCATTGGAGAACGGTGATCCAGTATGGAGGAGAGAAGCTACTGACGGTGGAGAAGAATGGTGTTTGCAGGCACGTTAGCACTCCAATGCTCAAGCCAGTATCAGAGAGAGGTGGATTTGTGCAAAAAGTAGTGAATGAATCGTACCTTAGGTGTGACACAAGGTAACAATTATATAGACCAAGAGGTTGATAGCGGCCTTCGTAAAACATGGCATCATCCGCGAAAACCGTTAGCAAGGGAATCAACAATGGAGATTGATCATGAGCATGCAAATGTTTGTTAAGTGATGCACAAGTTTTGTAATAAGTGATGAAAATTTTAACTTGTATTAATTGAATAAATATCTTTTATGCAAGTTTATTATTTTTATTGATGACAAAAGGGGGATTAAGAATTTAGAAATTTAATTCTCTGCACTCAATTGTTTAACTCTGCAGACTTTAGATTTAATTGGTTATTTGCTTATGATGAATTATTATGATTTATTCAAACTTTATTGACTAGGCTAAGACTTAGGGGGAGCTCACAAACCACACCCTTTGGCTTCTCAAACTTAGGGGGAGCTTACAAACCTCACCTGTGAAGTTTCCAAGTTAATTAACAACAACAATTGTTCTTAAGAAAACATATGTTTGTCATCATCAAAAGGGGGAGATTGTTGAACCAAAATTGGTTTCGTACAAGCCTTCGAAGTTTTGATGATAATAAAGTATAAAAGAACAATTGGATATGCTAATATGTGTTCAAGTGTGCATGACCATATAATTAAATTCTAATTCTTATATCAAGTTTTGGTTTTGAAACATTAAGACTCTGAACGCATAAAGAAGCATCTGAAGCAAAAGGGAAGCTTATAAGACTTGGAACAATATTTGAAGAAAGGTTAACTAGAACCTCAAAATCCTGATCAGAAGAGAATTTTCAGAAGCATCTAAAGGAATAAAGCATATGAAGTATTGGAGACTCTGAAGGATACATGTCTCTGATGACCATGTTATTAACTGAAGGCTCTGAACCAGTTTGTCATATTTTGAAGAAAGGTTGCTTTCAAACTCAGAGTAGTTCAATTTATCTTCTTATCACGTGCAGAAGCAACAAAATAAAAATCAAGGTCAAAGATAATGTAACAGATCATTCTATTAGAAGCAAAGGAAATTATAATGAGTACTTGATGAGTAAAACCGCAAGTGTACGGTTCTACCGAAGTAGTAAAAATAGAGTATCGTTCCAACATGGAGTTGTTTAATTTAATTAGATTTTAGAAGATGATTAGAAGAAAGTTTAGTTGTAAAGATTGGGTTTTTAAAGGTTTAAAAGAATAATAATAAAAAGTGCCTTGGGATTATTGGTTCATCATAATAACAAACCCTTCACAAACAAACCATAAACCTAACTTTATATTCGACCTACTTTCTAAAGACAAGTTTCTCTTTAGCGTATCAAAGCTTCTTTAGAAGTGCAGTGAGTGTGTTCCTCTAGCAACCACGCCTATTCTCATGGTTGATTGCTATT
>Ga0315914_1009790_pt1 | contig 12185 bp, 8 predicted proteins | sample MpolenodulesMG_FD_203920 | JGI IMG/M metagenome (GOLD analysis project Ga0315914, IMG submission 203920) | Medicago polymorpha root nodule microbial communities from Los Angeles, California, United States - elongated nodules | ecosystem: Host-associated > Plants > Roots > Nodule | place: USA... | reverse complement strand
AACGCTTCATATATAATATATAGATAGTATCATCATAATAAACTTCCTTGTAATCGTAAAAAAAAAAACTTTGTAGTAAATTATGGTAAAAGAAGATTCTTTTTTTTTTTTTTAAAATATTAAATTAAAATTTAGCCAAAAAGAGTTTTGTAAAAATGTTCTATCAAATAAAATTCAATTTCAAAATAGTCTTAAGCTAAAAATAAAAAATTCATTACTTTGATTTTAAATGCATGTCGCAATTGATCACTTCGCACATGTTAATACACAATTTTGATCATTAATATATTTAGTTATTAAGAGTAAAAATTTATAAAAAAAATTGAAATTTTAAAAATATTCATCGACAAAAATCAAATGACATCTTGTTTACTAACATTTGTCTTTCTATATCAGTTAAAAAAATCTGGTCAAATTAAGTTATTCCACAAGAAATTGAACGGAGTGAGTACCAAACGACTTCAACTTTAATCAAATGAAATTTTGAAAGATCTTTTTTTCTACATAGATTCAAAAGTTACTTATAACCCTAAAAAAAGCTGGGCCAAACGCAACCTAAGTTGACCCTTTGAATAAGATTTTATGAAATGCAAACTTAGCAAACCCACAATAATATATAAGCAATGATTTGTTTGACCTCATTTCCTAGGCCTTGAACAATATTGATAGAGATTCATAATACAATTTGTTTTTCATATGACCAAAATAAAAGGGGCATAAATTAAAGAGTGCAATCGTTACTCAATAAGGGTTTGTGACGATATGAGGTTGAGTTGGAGAAGTGACAACATGAGAGTGAATGAGAAAAGGTGAGGATGGATGACGTCTGAAGTGAACTCTAGGTTGAGGTCGAAATAGAAAGTGAGTATTGTGGAAGTGAAAGAGTCATCTTTGAGAGACCACCGAATCTGAGAGAGTATTTAAACTAATATTAAAAATAAAAAAAAACTTTGTCCTCAAATTAAATTGGGACGAATAGATAACCCGAACTTAGTCCCTGATTTTGTTTTGTCCATGCCATGTCCCATATTTTTTGTCTGTGTTTTTCTTTTGATTGAGTCATGCCCGACCCATTACATCCGAGTCAGAAGGGGTCGTAAGCCAGAATCGGGTTTTGCACACCCCTATCTTCCAACACTGTGTTTGTAGGGGTGTGCATGGTCGGATATTTTGACCGACCAAACCATATCCATATATAAACCACTTATATGGTTTTGGATTCCTAACCATGACCATATTTTATTGTAAACCGGTTATGTAACCGGTTATGAATATGGTTATGGATATATAACCGGTTAGTTTTACAAAACCGGATTATAAATGGATATGGTTAGGTTTACAAAAATATCCGGATTATTTTAATATCCGAGTTAAAAACCAGTTATTTCTCCTTCAAAATTGATTTTTAAAACCAAATTTTATAAACAAAAATCCAAATTTGAAACAACTTATTCAAAAACGCTTATCTTATACAAAATAACTTATTACAATCTCTTTTTAAAAAAACAGCTTATTCAAAACAACTTATTTATGCAAAACGGTTTATTAGGATCTCTTTTTAAAAAAACAACTTATTCAAAACAGCTTATTTATGCAAAACAACTTATTAGGATCTCTTTTTTCAACCCAACTTATTCAAAACACCTTAGTTATGCAAAATGGCTTATTAGGATCTCTTTTTTCCACACAACTTATTCAAAACAGCTTATTTATGCAAAACGGCTTATTAAGATCTCTTTTTTCAAAATAACTTATTCAAAACAGCTTATTTATGCAAACCAGCTTATTAGGATCTCTTTTTTCAACACAATTTATTCAAAACAGCTTATTTATGCAAAAACAGCTTATTAAGATCTCTTTTTTCAAAACAACTTATTCAAAACAGCTTATTTATGCAAAACAGCTTATTAGGATCACTTTTTTGCAAAACAACTTATTCAAAACAGCTTATTAGGATCTCTTTTTTCAAAACAACTTATTCAAAACAGCTTATTTATGCAAATCAGCTTATTAGGATCTCTTTTTTCAAAATAGCTTATTTTAAAAAAGAGATCCTAATAAGCTGCTTTGCTTAAATAAGTTGTTTTGAATAAGATATTTTGAAAAAAGAGATCCTAATAAGCTGTTTTGAATAAGTTGTTTTGAAAAAAGAGATCTTGATAAGCTGTTTTGCATAAATAAGCTGTTTTGAATAAGTTATTTTGAAAAAAGAGATCCTAATAAGCTGTTTTGCATAAATAAGCTTTTTCGAATAAGCTATTTTGAAAAAAGAGATCCTAATATGCCGTTTTGCATAAATAAGCTGTTTTGAATAAGTTGTTTTTTAAAAAGAGATCATAATAAGCTGTTTTGCATAAATAAGTTGTTTTGAATAAGTTGTTTTGAAAAAAGATATCTTGATAGGCTGTTTTGCATAAATAAGCTGTTTTGAATAAGTTATTTTGAAAAAAGAGATCCTAATAAGCTGTTTTGCATAAATAAGCTATTTTGAATAAGTTATTTTGAAAAAAGAGATCCTAATAAGCCGTTTTTCATAAATAAGTTGTTTTGAATAAGTTGTTTTGAAAAAAGAGATCTTGATAAACTGTTTTACATAAATAAGCTGTTTTGAATAAGTTATTTTGAAAAAAGAGGTCCTAATAAGCTGTTTTGCATAAATAAGCTTTTTTGAATAATTTGTTTTGAAAAAAGAGATCCTAATAAGCTGTTTTGCATAAATAAGTTGTTTTGAATAGGTTGTTTTGAAAAAAGAGATCTTGATAAGCTGTTTTGCATAAATAAGCTATTTTGAATAAGTTATTTTTTAAAAAAGAGATCTTGATAAGCTGTTTTTGCATAAATAAGCTTTTTTGAATAAGTTGTTTTGAAAAAAGAGATTTTAATAAGCTGTTTTGAAAAAAGAGATTTTGATAAGCTGTTTTGCATAAATTAGCTGTTTTGAATAAGTTGTGTTGAAAAAAGAGATCCTAATAAGTTTTGATAAAAAGATAAAAAGAGAGATATTTTTGTTATAAAAAAAATATGGTTTTGTTAAAAAAATACGGTAAAAAAAATTTTGTAAGAAAATATATGGTTATGGATCTGGACATCCAACAAAAAAACTGGATTTATCATAGTGGATGACCAACCGTTTATGAATAAACCGGTTAATATCCATATGTAAATATCCGGTTATTTAAATATGGTTTTGGATTTGGATATGGTTTTATTCATGCAACCGGATATTTTGCTCACCCCTATGTGTTTGTTGTACCCACAAACATATGTTAACCTTGTGAAAAACATAAATTCATAAGAAGAAACACTTATCAATTAAAAAAATTTGTGATGATGAATTTTAATTGCTTTTTTTATTTTTACAAAGTGCTACTACTTATATTGTTGAAAAAGTCTAGTTATAATGCATTATGTCATGTTGAAATTTTTTTATTTCTCAACTTGTTATGATTTATTATTCTACTAATTCCTAGACTTGATTTTATTTATTGTTGAAGGTGGTTCTTCTTCAAAGGGAGTTGACAACACTTTAAGGAATTGTGAAATAATGGAGGTTAGGCCTAAAGCTATCCACAAATATTACATGCTTGCATTCTTTTAATATAAATTAAGTACTATTATTAGGTCATTGATAGAATTGTTTGTTACAAGTTTCTATGAAATGTAGCTCATTGATAATAACTTAATTTTATAACTTTAAGGGTTTATTTATGGGGTTCAAATCTCATATGAAACAGATCAAAAATAGTCATTTTTTTAGAAGAAAGAAACAATTTTATTAAAGTTAAAGAAAACCATACCAATTGGGGACTAGACCAAACCCAATTAAGAAATAAACTTAAAGTTAGGGATACAACAAAACTCCCTAGTATACCAATAATGTATGAAACTAGGAGGTACAATCCACCATTGATAGACAAAAGGCATGTTTACATGACTGATACCTGTGATATTAAAATTTTCACATTGCCTGGAGTAAGAAATGCGTCTAGAACAGAATTTAGTTTTATGTTTATTGATTAGTTGACCTAAACACTCGATACACTGCGCATTAGCTTTCAAACCTTTACTGATGATGTCTATGTCATCCGCATATAAGCAATGACTAGTATGAAGCACGATTACTCTTCGGATTAGGCATGTTTCAGTGTCGGACACGTGTCGTGTCTGAAACCAACACGACACCAACGCATATAATTACACTAAATTGTGTGATTTTCTCAAATTATCTGTGGTTTTTACATGTCAGTGTCTATGTTGTGTCCATGTACGTATCTGTGCTTCACTCTAGGAAACTTGAAATTTATGGTTGCAGTCATCAGAGAGAACAAACTTGAGTTAACCAGAGATTGGTGACAGCGGGTCCCCCTTCCTGACCCCTCTCACAAAATCAAAGAAACCCACAGACTTGCCATTGATTAGCACTGAAATTTTGGCAGATTTCATAATTTGATGTATCTTGTTACAAAATACTTCATTAAAGCCAAAATCTATACTTCATTAAGTCCAACCAAAGACTCCTACACCCTCTCTCTCTCTCTCTGAAATCAACACTTCACTTTGATTTCTTTATCCGTCAATGGACTTAACCATTGCATGTTCATCTTCATTAGTTCTGAACACAAGTTATTTTGATGCCTGGCATAAAAAATTTCATGATTAAAAATCTATGGACAAAAACCATCTTGTATCATGTATGATGCACAATATGCTTGTTTGTCCCTTGCAATAAGAGTACAAAATGGTAATTTTTTATTTTTTTTACAAAAATATTGAAATAAAAATAAGCATAAGAAATTCCTATTAAAAAAATATGAAATTATAAACGAGCATAAGAAAACATGATGTGCCAATATGCTATGTTCTCACTTCTCTATTTAATATACTTCCTTTTGGCAAAAACCAAATTAACATGTACAAAGGACAAACTACAAAAGACTTTCTGATATGTAAGTAAAACCACCTACTATATTTTGAAATTTACCTTGCTAGATTAGTTATTGTAATCTAGAACTCATTTTCATAAAATAACATGTTTCACGCAGTTAGGTTCCCTCGCACAGCCCGTCCAAATTACTTGTGGTTGCAAATTACTAATTTCCCAACCATGCCCATCAAAGTCTAACCAAAATGTAAGATTGAGTTTTTTATGCAAACTTAAGACGCAAATTCGATGAAACATGTGATTTAACGTCAAAATGCCACCTCAAATGCATGCAAAACCTTTGGAAAAAAAGAAGAAGATATTTTCAGAGCCAAATCATTGGCATTACTTTTATTTTCCTTCATTAGATTCGGAGTTGCAGTTTCATGTTTTTCAAGTCCATCTAGCTTTCTTGATGTGCAAGGATTTCATTGAACATGGAGAATTCTCTTTACTACTAGGCTTCATGACTCTATTTTATTTTCATTGAATGGAGCTTTCTATCTTCCATGAACCCCTTACACATCAAGAAAGCTTGGTGGACTTGAAAAACTTGAAACTGCAACTCCAAATCTAATGAAGGATAAGAAAAGAAGGAGAACTAAGTAATAATGCCAATGATTTGGCTCCGAAATTTTTTATTTTTTTTCAAAGGTCTTGCATGCTTTTGAGATGGCAATTTGGCATTAAATCACACGTTTCAATGAAGCTGCATCTTAACTTTGCATCAAATACTCAATCTTGCCTTTTGTTTAGACTTTCATGGGCATGGTTGGGAATTGAGTAACTTGCAACCACAGGTAATTTGGACGGGATGTGCGAGGGAACCTAACTGCTTGAAACATGTTAATATATGAAAAATAGTTCTAAATCACAGTAATTAATCTAGCTAGGTAAATTTCAAAATACAGTACGGGGTTTTACATGTCGGAATATCTTATGTAGTTTATACCTTTTACATGTTAATTTTGTATTTTTCCAAAAGGAATTATATTAAATTGAGAAGTAACAACGTAAGCATTGTGGTACATCGTGTTTGCTTGTGCTCATCTATAATTTTTTATTCTTATAATATATATCATTCAATACTTTTGTAAAAAAATAATATAAAAAAAATCAATATTCTCCTGGACAAAGGACAATCATACAAGAATGTTCTTTTATCAAAAGATTTTTAATTGGGAAGAATTTTATGGTAGGCTACAGCGATATTAAACCAAATATTAATAACTTGTGTTCACTAATATTGAGGATGAACATGCACTGGTTAACTACATTGACGACTGAAGATATCAGAGTGAAGTGTTGATTCATAGAGAGAGTGAAGATACACACCATTGATTACTTGCATGAAATGAGAAATTAAACACTGATGTAGAGTTAACACTAGCTACAACAGAGGGAAAAAAGAACTTTCCTCCACAATGCCATTCCTCTTTTTTTTTTAATCTAGAAAGCATAAATATACCGAGGTTTTCTTGCTTGGCAAGACATATTAGCTGCAAGGATATTTGCTGAGGTGCAAGACAAGTAAGGAGGTTGCTTCACTTTTTTACCTAATTGCCTGAGAAGTCTTGGTGGCCACAAGGTTGTTTCTTGAAGTGAAGACAAACTCAGTTATGCCTACATATACAAGGCGTTAGTTTTCAGTGCAAACAAGAGTGTGTAGAAAGATGTGAATCTTGAAGAACTGAAATAGGGGACTCTTGAGAAATGGTTCGTGCCTTTTGGAGAGAGATTCACGGGGTGGAAACATGTGGGAAACACATGAGAGGTGAAAGTGAGGAAACACTAGGGTTTACGAAAAGAGGGGATCCTTACGAAATCAAAGGCTAAGGGTCGATTCCTTTTTGTTTAAAAATTAGGGGTGGGAAACAATTGTAACACCTTGAGTATACAAATCATTGAATCTTTTGGCCACATGAAGAGATTGGAGAAAATGATAGAATTAGGTTTGAAGTCTGGTTCTTGTAGTTCTTTTTGGAATCTCTATGTAAAGCCACTCCTTTAAAAAAAATTAAAAAGACATCGGATAGTTGATAGAATGATTCTCCTTATATTTTATTGATTTCTATTATGCACAGGAGACAAATGCAGATAACAATCCTCAACAGGAGCAGGTTGTGATAGAGTATAATAAAATCATCGGAAGTAATCTCTACATGGAATTTCAAGGAGTTAAAGTTCTTGGAACTGTTATTTCCTTTGAACCCTCATTGAATCTGTTTAAAGTAAGAGTTCTTTGATTTATATAAAAATAATTAAAATTAATCAATGGTACTCGCACTATGAATCATGCCCTGTAGCCTTGATAAATATGATTTTTTTTTTTTTATATCTGTAAAAGCTAAACCCAGATAATAACAAGTTTTATTCTTTATGTAAGTATTTTTATGTTACGGCTTGATGTGTGTTAGTTTTGCAGCTATGTTGCTTAGAAAATATTTCTTGACTTTATTAATTGATATGATATTTAGATAATTGCTCTTTTGAAATTTCTATAAAATGCTGACTTTTCAATAAGCTCGTTATTAATAAAGTTGAACATTAATATGAATTAATTTGGATATTTAGGTTCGATACAAAGATGATGATTACCCAGAGGAGCATATTGGGCTCAGTGTAATTTTGGACAATATGGTTCAACAAATACCACTGCCAAGGTATAGTAAAATATACAAGCACATAACTCTCTTGATGATGGATGTCTCCAAATTCATCCATTGGTATACTAATAATTTAAAATCAAATGTTACCAATGATTCAACAATTGTGATTGATTGACACGGTAAAAAAAAATTACACTGTAGATATGAATCAATTAAATCCTAAGAATTTTTACCTTTAGTATCAATTTTTATATTTAATTTTTTATAAAATGTGGATGATTGTAGCAATATTTTCGAGAAGACTGCTGAACAAGAGAAGGATGCACCCATGGAGATTAAAACATCAATAGACCGTAATATCTGCAAGGTATGTACTTCAAGTGCCTTCACTGAAATTAATGAGCTCTTTAATTTACATAATCTATCAATTGTGATACATGAACTAACTGTTATACTTTTTCTTTAAGATAATCTTTACACAGCTAGGATTAGTAAAAATGTTTGACTTTTTTAGATGGATTTTTGACTTTAATTATAACTAACCATAATGTCACACATATAATTGACTATAACTTCTTGACAATGTTAAATCTTGTAACACAAAAACCAAGGTAAAATTACGGTTGTGGTTGTTGTCACTATGATTACAGATAGTGTGGATGTTGAATATGTTGCAATTGTTGCGCTTTCAATTTAATTTTTATCATAATCAAATATTATAATTTATTATCTATTATAACTCATATATATTCTCTCAAACTTTTATACGTATGTCCCTTTACTAATTAAATTAAATTAAAAAATCTAAATAATTTAAAATAATTTTTATTTTTTTTATTATAAACTATGTTTAGTTTCTTCACTCGGATAACTTGTTGATTTATATTTGTTTCGGATCCGGTTAAGGTCCAATCCTTTGGATCTAGAGTCTAATATTGTGACCAACTTCCAATAAAGCATTCACATGCTACTGCAGTCTACATATATCGGTGAATAGTGTCTAATATCCCCAATCCTTTTAGATTCAAAGCACCTTTGAGCACTTTTCTTCATCTAATGTAAAACTCAGATATCAATGTATGTGGGCCTATTAATAGGGTGTGAAACATTGAAAATAGGTACACACTTTCAATTTAGAAACTTCCTCAGAGCTTCTTGAATATCTATAACTATAACACAGGAGTGTCTTTCTAGGTACACCCTCTGCCTTAGTGAAGGATTTGCTCAAACCGTCGAGAACCACCACAAGGGTTTCTTTACTCCACCATAACCAATTCATACACTCGATGAAAAGATCATTGGCTCAGCCTATGGTCGTTCCTCCAAAACCTTTATCTATCTTTCAAATACTTTGATTGTGGCTGAAATCGACACCAAAAACAAAGCAACCACTCGCTCTCAAGCTCTCTCCAATATCGCAATTCAAGAATCTCCTACACCGTGCGATTCTCGTGTCGTGATCATTTCCTTTATATTGGTAATCATCGTGGCAGAACATTCAAAACCTGTAAAGGAACACATGTCACCGCCTATCAGCACTACTAGAAAAAGCAAAATTAGCGAGGGAAAAAATGAAATTCCTCACAAATTCCTTGGTCGCAAAATTTAGTGACGGAATTAGAGAGGGATTTCACGTTTTCCCTCACTAAATATCCCTCACTAATTTTTGTTTTTTTAGTAGTGCAGAGCCTGTATTGATCTTTTAGAGATCGAGAACAATGATGGCAACAATTCAACAAGGATCAATGCAAGAGATAATCTATAGGACCTTTATCAATGGATACAACATCAGTTATAGATGCATGAGGAACATTATCAACGGTTGGCCAGGGTGGAGAATGTACAACTCCGAATGGGGAAAATCATCGAAGTTTAGCTAGCATGGAGAAGGTGCAGCTACAATTGATCATTATGGCACTTCAACCATCGACAAAAATCCCTCAACTAAAGAAATATGCTCACGGTGAAATCTTCTCCAGGCATCAATGACATGCTAGTCAATCTTGATGCGATGACTATCATCATAGAAACATGAGAAATGCTAGCAACACACCTTTTAACACACGCTTTTCAACACACTCTCTTTGATTGGTTAAAATTCACATGGGACCCACATGATTTGGTAGGACCCATGTGAATTTTAACCAATCAAAGAGAGTGTGTTAGAAAGTGTGTGTTAAAAGGTGTGTTGCTAGCATTCCTCTAGAAACATATACTTCGAATAGAAAAATGAACACTGAAATAAAGGAGATTAATGAAACCTCAAAAGTGCATGCATTTTCCCCGTCATGACTCCAAACAAAGAGGAGGAGGAATAAATAATAATTCACCTCCTCGACATGATAGAGGGGTGGAGGACATGAGAAAAACTCATTGCCAGATGACTCAGGAAGTAGAATGTATTGACACTCATCTCCGAGGAAAAGAGGTCAACACACCTCAGTGTCCTTAGAGTATTCTAACCGCGAAGAAAAATTGTTTGCAAATGGACCATTCCTTAGAAGTTTCACACTAAAATTGTTACCCTAGATGTTTAGAAAGCCTCCCTTCATCGACATGGACAAGGGGATAATTGATCTGGATGACCATTTGAAGAATGTAGATACCCCATGGTGTGGTTCAAGAGTATCCCTGACATTCCATAAACTCATGGTATGACCTTAAGTATACTACCTCAACGCTTGTTTATAGAGTATATTACTTAAATGTTTGAATGTGAAGTTCATGAACGAACGACTTGATTTCCATCATCCATTATGAGACATACCCAATGTAGCTACATTCAAGTATTGTTGCTTCCACCATAGCCCCACAAAGACGATTACATTCACGTTAAACATACAATTGAGGCCCTTATCCAAGGAGGAAAGTTGAAGAGATTCACATTGAAATGGAATGATGATGGCTATAAAGTTGAAGAGATTCACATTGAAAAGAAAGACTCACTCAAAATCCGTCATCTTCCATTGGCTTTCTATGATAAAGAATTGTTTTGGGGATTCCCAGACTATAAAGTACCACTCTTAATCAAATTATGTATGGCCGATTCAGAGGATAGAAGGGTGTAGGTAGACCAAGACAGTTCTTGTGCCATTATGTATGCCGAAATTATCAAGAAATAGTAGTTTTCAAGCAGGAACCTCACCCTATATCTTGGATAATATCTACCAGGCTTCAATGAAGCTACTACCAAGTTGTGGGGAAACATGCAGTTAATGGTGACCTTTGGGGAAGGCTAATGGAAAAGGACTATCAAAGTCCACTTCCTTATTGTATAATGCAAATAAATTTACAGTTGTATCTTAGAAAGACCCACCAAATTCGAATTCTTTATCGTTTGATACACTTCTCACTTAAACATAAATTACCACGTATAAACACTATTGGGGTTAGGGGTCTGCATGGTTCATGAAGAAAACCAAACCAAACATTATTTTCCTTGACTTTTCTTGTTATTTTCTACATGTGGTCAGAAGAAGACAAACTATACTATTTAGATCATGCACACTTGGAACACATATTAGTATATAAAATTGTTCTTTCATACTTTATTATCATCAAAACATTAGAGGCATTTTTCATAACAAATTTGGTAACAACACTAACACAACCATTACCCCTCACACTCATAATGGAGTCAAAAAATGCCTTCTTTGGCAAAACCCCTACCCGGCTAGCCACCGAGTCGACGTGGGCAACATCCCTATCGCCAACCTCCATCCCAGGGTTTCACATGCTGGTTGGGAATGGAGATAACACCTCTTGGCTAAATGCCTTTCCTTAGAGGCTCAAAGAAATAAAAGTAAAGGAACACATCATCAATATTATCTCGAGGGTCCATCTCTTCCTGAAGTTTCCATAGGGTAGGAAAATAAGGTACATTGCATTAATAAATATTAAAGGCCAATGGAGAAAAAGACTCTGATCAAGTCTTAACTGGGTAGGAAAAATTGAAAGCTGCAACAATTAATATCAACATCATGTCGAGGGTCCACCTCTTTCCTAGGTTTTTACTAGGTCAAAAGGTAAGATATGATACATCTGAAGGTGAGAAAAACACAAGAAGGGGGGGTTGAATTGTGTTTGCTTTTTCTTCGTTTTCTCCTATTGAAGTCACTATTCAGAAGTAGATAGAGTTCAGCTTCTGAAGTGATAACCAGAATCTAAATGCAGCGGATAAAACAGAGAGAGAGAGAGAGAGAGAGAGAGAGAGAGAGAGAGAGAAGAAGAAAGACACAAAGCAATTATACAAGTTCCTTCCACAAACCGGAAGTAGTCTTGTCCCCCTTGCACTTTCAAGGAGAGTTCACTAAAATGTAATATCAAATTACAACTGCTCAATGCTACAACTAGCATGAGACTTCAAATTACTCAAGCACAACTTCAAGAGATTTCCTATGCTCAAGCACACAAGCAAGACACTTCCAATGCTCAAGCACAACTGCAAGAGACTTCTATTGCTCAAGCACACAAGCAAGAGACTTCTAATCAAACAGAATTACAAATAAGTTTGTTTGAGTTTGAACACTTGATATACAATCAGTGGTGTTCACAATACAAATCAGATACAGACTCTTAAGACTTTAGAATTTCTAAAATATGAACTTTGATAAGAAATTCTAAGTGACTTTAAATGCAGAACAATAACAGAGTTT
>Ga0315914_1009788_pt1 | contig 12186 bp, 7 predicted proteins | sample MpolenodulesMG_FD_203920 | JGI IMG/M metagenome (GOLD analysis project Ga0315914, IMG submission 203920) | Medicago polymorpha root nodule microbial communities from Los Angeles, California, United States - elongated nodules | ecosystem: Host-associated > Plants > Roots > Nodule | place: USA... | reverse complement strand
CCGGCACACTCAGGAGAAGCCATGAAAGCCGGAATCAGTGGAAGGTGTAGCTTTAACTTATGGACTAATAACAAAAATGTGTAAAACAAGTTGTGTATATTGTATATTAACAAACTGAGATGACATATTTCATGTATATATGTCAGCACTCCAAATAAAGGTGTAGGTTTTAATTCACCTTTGTTTAAATTTGATCATCAATACATATAATTCTTTCAATATTTCATATCCATATCCCATTCTTTCCCTTCGTTTAAAATGATTATATAAACGTGTTATCTCAGTCAATGACTCGATGTTTCAAAAACTGAACTGGACTAGGGGAATCGGAAAAGGGAAGGAAGCTCTGAAAGAGAATCCAACTTAAATGGTATCATACTATTGGAAACGGATCCTTTCCTGTTAAAAGTTTCTGCAGTAGAATCTCAGTCACTCATTTATTTCTACTTCAAACGATCAAAGTCATTAAGATGAAATGGAAGAGGATTCTGATAAGTGTCTAAGCACTTTGGGAACCCTCTCTTAAAAGCTAGCTATCAAGGGGCAAGAACCAAGCCAGTTAAAACACCACCGAGCATCCCATACTACTCGATGTTAGACTTGGGCACCTCATAATGCCTAAGTCTCTATCGCGTTCATTCCCCATATTATCATTGATATATGAGAATGAATTCTCTCCGATGACACAATGTTGTCAAATGGAGGATATAGCATAGCAGAATTTGAACAAACCGCTATTGTTCCGTGATACGCTATTTAATACAAAATGTTGTCAAATAGGAATATTGTAGCACCGTAGCATAGCGGAATTTGAACGAACAGCTATTTGCCGTGATATGTGATTGAGGACATTGATATTTTCAATGGACTTGATAGGATTGTATTTACAACTTCACTCTAACCACCAAGTCAAACAACAACCAACTCTACTAACAGTTTATTTCTAAATTGGAGTTTGTTAGTCAGACAATTGTTTACTTATTTTGGTTCCAGTCAACGAGCTTAACGGAAAAACTCACACACACAACAGACACAAGTGCTGAGAAATGAGAAATCAAATGTCTCTGTGGCTACAATCTGAACGTTAGTGAGTTAGTTAGATATAGTAGCTAGTTGGTAATACTCTAATAAGCTAGCTCTATAAATAAAGCACATTGTACTCATTTCAATATCAATTTTAACCCAAATATAGAAATTACCTTAATCGGAAACTAAGCACGGACACAGATACGGATACCGGACACTGACACGGACACATCAACACGGATAAAATTTTGAGAAAATGACATAATTCAACATAATCAGAAGTGTCGGTGTCAGACACGCCTTCAATCAGAAGTGTCCGTGCAACATACATTTTCAGTTGATGATTGATCGAAATTGAAAAGCTGTTACAAAATTGATTTTTGTAGGAAGCTGGAGATTTTAAACAACTTTGCAGTTGCTTCTGACGGTTTAAAAGGTAAAACTGTAGCGCTCCCTAAAAAATGATTATTATAACATTTTTTTTTTCCTTTTTTGACAATTACTATAACATTATTTTTAAAAAAACAATTAATATAAATTTAAACTATGGTATTTTTTTTAGAGGAGACTATTGTATTTATTTAATATTTATTATTATAGTTGATTAATTAACAGTTTTTATCTTATAAAAAAAATTAATTTCCATACAACGACAGTGTAAATTTTTTTTTATGCATGCATCTATTCAAACATACAAATGTTATGATCTTTCGATGCGTTATTTGAGAGTTTACAGTTTTTTCCTAACCTTTTTCATTCATATTTCAAGCCAAGAGAGGCTCAAATAACTCCAATCGTTTATTAAATACATGCAATTAATACAAAACTGTGAACACTTGTTTTCATGGGTAGTTTTTACTCTTTTGTTATGTATAGTTTTTGTTATTTGACCAAAAATAAAAACTAACTATATAGATAATGTTCATACCTAAACCATAAAGTCAAAAAGTTGGAACTATTTGTTAAAAATATAGTATGAATCTCATAGTAGAGCTTTTGTTTGTTTTTTTTAAAAATTATTTAACATGTGTGGACTTACCTAGAGACTCACTTGTACCACAAGTCATTAGTCTAATTTTCTGACCAAGTTGTCAACAATAGCATTGGACTTAACCCATCAAAAGAAAGGAAGCATAGCATTTTAAAATACTGAGATATCACTTGCTCAATGACTTTAATCCAGATGACAAAAGGTGAATCATTAAATGAAGTATTCCAATTATACAAAAATCTGAATGGGAGATATATGATATATCTATCATACCAACCAAAATTCCCCCAACCTCAGCGCAAGTTCCTAAACCAGTCAAAATTTGAAGTGTATGCATTCCTCCAAAAATGATAGAAATCCTCTTCATTTTTCAAAAGAAACGAAGTTCTTCATTATTATAGTTTTAAATGTTTATACCTAAAACTATAGTAACGAAGAACTTTATTTCTTTGTCTCGACTCTCCAAAGACTAACATGCCTATCTGCTTCTCACCATTTAGGCACCAGTTCCTACCGGCGTAGAATGATACATGCATGCATATATGTACATAAAAATAAAAACAAGGGAATTAGAAGGAGACTTCATCCCAAGTGATCTGGTATGTGCGTCTCTACCCTATTCTTGAATTGGCAAGCAAGGTCAACGATTTCAGTTCGTCTTATTTGCTTCACCATGCTGTCCTCCTGCTGCTCGTTTTCATTTCCTTTCCGAGACAAGCTGGTTGCGACCTCAAATGTCAAACAAGCCATTACCCTCTTTTCTGTTAAACCGCGTATAACGATGGAAGAATATGATGGACTGGATACTAGTCTATTAAGTAATATCAATATCTCCCGCATAAGAAATGTCCTGAATACAAATTGTTCAGAATGAGTTAAAGAAATCAAAGAGACTTGCTTTAATCACAATGCTAAGATGTGAAGAACTTTCATGATAGTATTCAGACAATCAAGTTTATTACCTCTCCTTAAAAATTTCTGGCAGCTCATTGTCTGCTTTGGCTTCAAAGAGATTCTCAGATAACAGTAATTGCAAAATTGACATAAGATAGTTTACACTTATTGTAATAGAGAGCCTATGGCCCATAAAGATTTCAAAACCAGGTTGTCCCGATGATGCAAGGAAGGACAGCACAAGAATAGCCTTTCTGCATATTTTCAACTCCTGAAATTACAATGACATAAACTTTAAAACAGACTGAAGTGCCTTGGCACATCCCTATCATTAAAGAGAATAAGAAAGAAGCTTTTTATTTTAGATGAAAAAATATATATCAACATACATAAAAGAAAATAACGATAAAAATTTAAGATAACTACATAGCATTTTAAAACAAAAGGGTTTGCAGAAATTTTAAAAACCCTCCGAAGTCTTTCTTTACTCATTTCTTGCAAGTTCCTCTAAATTGCATATTTTTACATTCAAACAAGATAGGAGCATTTCCAAACGAAGCCTTAACAAACTTACCAGTAAACCACATCTAATGAAAGATAGACAATCAGCCAATCCTAGAAGGATATTTTTAAAATTTTCGAAATCTGGCGCAGATGCATTGTCATCCGTTCCTCTACTACTGTCTCCCTCTTTGCAACCACGGCAGAAAGCGGCCAATAGTTTTGGACCTTCAACAAATGAAAATAAAATTCAAAAAGAATACCGTAAATAGTTAGCATCAGATGCATAGAATGCACAGCAGATGATACAAACTGGCATTGGCTCTCAATTCTAAAACTAGAGCTGCTCAGCAGCACACAAGCAACCAGCTAAGAATGACAGTCTAAATTAGACATCTCAAGACCATAAAGTATATGGAGGTTCAAGGCATGCTAAAGCTGAAGACCTAGAATTTTCAATTCAACAAGCATCATGGAACAGGATTTAAATAATACCACGATCTACTACTCATTATACGAGCTTTTTTAAAGGTGGACACCGGGCAGAACTGAACTAATTAAGATTGTACGAGTTCACGTGTTTATGGTAATTAAAAAAAAAAAGTTGAGGCAGGAGGTTATACATTCAAACCTCTACAGTCAACACAGTCATCGTATTATGAGGACATGATGAAACAATCAAAAGAGGTAACTATGAAACAAATAACAATCTCATCCAAACCCAAATGATGAGGTCTGCTTTTTATTTTTTGATGTTGTCAAAGTCTTGGTTCAATTGAAATGAAAGGTGGCAGGAATCAGATTATGTAGCATTCAATGAAGAAAAAAAAATTGATGAATTGGTTATTGGAGAACACTTACAATTTAGTACTAGGTACAGAAGTCTTAGAGTTTTCTCTTTTACACGTAGCCCAGCATCCTTCTTGAGCAATTCCGAAATAGTTTTGAAAACTGTGTTCTGACTAAACCTGTATTCAAGCAAATTTCTCATGGCATTACTATAATATCTATCTTCAGAACCAACATTTGAACAGAAAAGATGAACACAAAAACTTACTTCTCCCTCTCAAAGTAAGCACTACTTCTTAGGAAAAGCAGAATCATGATGGAAACTGTCTCTAGTCTCACGTTTTCTTCTGTGATCCTCATGGAAATTTGGTGCATTATGTCAAAAATATTAGACCAATTCACATGAGGTTGTAAGGCACTTGGATAGTTGCACGCTTTTCTGCTTAGCATTTCTTCATTGAAGGGCTTCCCATCTTTCACACCGTCCAACCCGTCAAAATCCAAAAGGTCCTTCCCTATGCAAATTCCATCAATGAAGACACTGTCCCTGAGCAGAGTGCACTGGAAAGATCAAATCATAAGTTGATAAGAACATGAACAGCAGAAATGAAAGAAAGAAAAGTCACTTAACATACAATTAAGCCTATTCTACAGCAGTCTTCGCGAAGGGGAAAAAAGGTTCAAAACACTAAAAAATAGTTTTAGTCCCAGAATAAATAATTTTGTTTTTGCTATATTTATAAGTCCCAGAATGTTTCAGTGATAAAATAAGCACAGAAATAACTGTATGTGGTAGGTCAATTATCCAAACACAATATGTCCATTAAGTAAGTGGTAAGTGCATAATAAATATGAGTTCCGTGTTCCTCGTATTATGTATAAGCAAGCAAAAACATACATGTGTACACATTTAATTATAGGGTATGACTTTTCTTGTCTTTTATCATAGTTATCAAACTCAGACAAGACATCAACCATCAGGATCATGGTTCACAAGGTCAACCAGAGGGCAAATGGTTACATTATAGATGTATAAAAAAGGGCAGCCCGGTGAACTAAAGCTCCCGCATGTGCAGGGTTCGGGAAGGGATCCCACCATTTTGGTGTATTGTATGCAGCCTTACACTATTTTACACAAGAGGTTGTTTCCGGAACTTGAACCCGTGACAACAACTTTACCATTGCGCCGCCAAGGCACACCCTTCAGATTTTAGATGTATAAATTGAAATATAAATAGAGCCTGTTGTTACAGCTTTATTTAAAAATGATTTTTAAAGTATTTCATCTATTTGTTATATCTTTTTTAAAAGAGAATTTACAAAGGGGAAAAAAAAAGGCTTCAAATTTAAAATTGGTTTAAAAAGCTTCTCATAAAAAATCATTTTAAGTATTCCATCATTTTGCTATGACTTTTTTGGATAATATAATTTCAAAAAAATGCTTGAACTGAGAAGTTATTTTGAGACCTTTCATAAAAATCATTTTTGAGAGATTTTTTTTGAAAAAATGTGATTTTTATTATGTTAAAACCCTGACAATGAATATCTAAGTCACTAAATATCAAAATTACTCTTTTAATTTATAGCAAATAAGCTCGAAATAGTTTCTACATTTTTTAGTAAGTTCTCATAAAAATCAATTTTGGAAATATAAAGTTAAAATCACTTTTTTTAATCTATAACAAACGGGCCCATAATGACTTCAGAAGAAGTAAGGAACCAACTTAAATTGTAACCGTGAGAATGGACAATACAGACACAAATTCAATAAAAATATAAGGTTGTTAAAAACAACAGAAAATGTCACTAAGTATTGCATACCTTCTTTTGAAATCCTTTTCCGATTCCAGTAGGAGCTTCAGAACAGTATGCAGTATACATAGAGAGCTATGGACAAAAGCAACCTATGTAGAAGGGAAAAATGTGTCACTAGAGACTATAATATAAAAAACAAGAGAAAAATAACACTTAATAAAATTACTGTCTTGACTTTAAGAGACCAATATGTAAACTTTCATGTGCATGGATATTTTCAAATAAAAATATCACCAAAGCATAAATTACACGAGCCAATATTCACCCATATGCTCTTGCTCAAATTTTAAATAAAAAAATATATATCATTTTGGAGATATCATAATTCTCAAGTAATCAGGTACTTAAGCCAAGAAAACTGCGGAGAAGATGTCCATCTTATAATTTACTACGAAATTTAGTACAGTCCAAACTGAATCTTAGAGACCAGATATATCAGAAGTCTCATCTATACTGTATCTACAAAGTTTAAGGCTCAAATGTTTTGAATTTCTACTAAGGGAAGAGTCTTTGAGACAAGGGATGGTTAACACTTACACTATCCAATATTCTCAACTCATTGTATGCTCAATATGCACCATTCAAATTTTTAGTCGAATCAGTTAAGGATAAGTGTGAGATCAAAAACCAAAATAACTTCAACATAATTTATGTTGGATATCAATTACTTATTGAAAAAGGGGCTTAAATGTCTTAAATGAGGTGCAGCTGCAATAATCGATATTTTGGTCGCTATAGCAGCTGCTACGGCTGCTACACTAAACTGCACCGCTACTGCATGTCCTGTGGAGGCCAGGGGCCCTCTGCTACACCACAATAGCGCACTATTGACAGAACATTTAAATTCAATGTCACTCAAAAGGAAGCTATATGCCCATGTGTGCATGAACACACATATATATTACAATTTACAAGTACTCATAGCCGTTAATGTAGATTGGCTATCACCAGAAATGCAAACACACACTTGATATAGCAAAATGAAAAGAGTCATGTTGCCTTAAAGTATGCTAGTTTATTACTTTAATTGAAGAGAAAGAAGTGGGGGACCCTTGAGAACAAGTAGCTACTGCTTATGAAGAAAATTTGATTACCCCCAGATAACAGTTGTATAATCTCGCAAGGAATTTGAAAGAAAAAAAACATTTCTTCACAAATTTAGAAAAAAAGTACTCACATTTTCCATACTACATAGATCAAGCAACGGTGGTATCAAAGTTTCCAATACATCTGTTTCATGAGCTATCTGCAAAACATACCATTAACATGATTGAACAATAGACCCAGCTCAATAACAAGAGTATCTAATATGTAACCAGGAAAAGCAATCAGACTCACGCGACCCATGCAAGATTTTTACGCCGTGTTATTTAGAGGAAAAAATAAGAATCAATAATGAGGAATTGAAGGCACTCAACTTTTAAGCCAAGCTACTATTTCATGTCAGGAATATCCCCATTGGATCAGAAATATGCAACTTCAGATATGAATTCTAAAGGAAAATATACACCAATTCATGGTAGAACTAATACCTTTGTCAATGCATTGTAGAGATGCGACACCTTTGTTGCTTCGGGAGTATGGACTTTGGAAGTATGGAAACAATCATTGAGGTAATGCAAAGGTACTCTTGAAGAGCTTACATCTAAAATGGGTTTTGGTGTTATTTCAGAAGGTGGACTCGTGCTCATGTAGCCAAAAAGATAATGAATTTCTTTTTGACAACTGGCAAACAATTTGGATATAACATCACTTCGAAGCATTTTGTTACTTGGTGACCCCCATACTGCCAGCAAATTCTGGGAGAGGTCAAGATGAGCCGAAAGGTCATCGCTTGGAAGATCTTGAGCTACTCGATGAGTAACTATTTCGGTTTCAACCCCTTTATCTTTAGCAGTTGTCTCACCTGGCACACAAGAAAAACATGTCAAGGGTGTCCCACCGTGTTAGAAGCAAACAGAAAATTCTTTTAAATGAGGAAGAGGGATTATTCGCATGCCTCACCAGTCGGATAGTTTGAAGACACTCCACTTTGAAATTTTGAAGAGGCTTTAGGATGGTCAGGAGCACGAATTCCAAAATCCCTGCCACTATGGTCCCTCGTTAATAATAGATTTATGCCACATGTAGTGCAACACAACAACAGAGAGAGAGAATAAAAAAACCACAAGAGAAGGAATATAAAATACAATCTCACGGTTGTTATATTAGACACTTCTAAGTTATTCCTCATGGCCAACCCCAAGCTAATAGAATAAAAACCTCTCAGCTGATGGGATTAACTAAGTTAAACTGCTTTATTTCAGCTGAACCATGAGCATTTAGATTAGTAGAGACCATTTGTTAAGACCCAATTGGTAACAAGGTTGTCTACAATAAGAACCGGTTACTTTTACCACTGGCCATTTATACATATAAATGATATACAGAAAGGTACATGTTTACTCATAGATATACTAAAAGCTACACATTTTATTGTTCAATTCATAACACTATAAAAAGAAACTCGAAGACCTCTTTTTAATTTTATCAGTTCATTTTCAATGTTTCTGCCTCACATCATTTAAGATATGTAAGCAACTATGACTTAAAGCTGCAAGATATAGGAGACCTAAATTGTAAGCTTTCTAGTTCGCTAACTCTGAGGTGCATCAAAGGTGTAAAACAAAACAAATAAATAAAAAATGACTTACTTCTCTACGCTTTTTGAACGTTTGGCACGGGCATTATCTTCTTCATTCTCAGAAGACACAAATTTGGGCTGATCCTCTTTCTTGCCTCTGTCTTTCTTTAACTTGAGGCAATCCTTTTCCTGAAAGCATGCAAAGAAGTTGTAAGAGGCATGCCTTTCACTGACTATCAGAATCTTGTAGCCAGCCAATTCAAACAAACAAATACGTACAATAGCACAAGCATACCGGATTCACAATCTGTTTTGAAGCACGTCTTGGCTCCCCATGTTCCTGCTATCAACCAATTTAAACAAATCAGTAAAATGATTGTGGGATTCAAGGTGGAAAGTGTCAAAATTGATAATACCGCGTGTCAAACATGATATTCCCAACAATATACAATTTGGGCACCATCATAAAAAATAATTTGGACTCTAGGTCTTAGCCAGACTATAAATGACAAAAAATAGCTTCTGTACTAGATGGAAAACTTAAATTTTTACATCAAACTAGCTTTCAGAGTAAAAACATTCAAACAATAAGCACTTCATTTTGAACTCAAAGCAACTTTACAAATCAAATTCATTTAAAATCATGTTTATCCAACACATGCTGAAATACACTAAAAAGTGTATCTTTGTCCTTACTCAACCTAATTTAAAAGTCCATGCATGTGGGCTGTTTAACACTTATCATAACACTTCAGCATAGAAAAGGCCATCTTCATCCCTCGTCATTTCCAACACACACCCCAACACAACAAGAAAGGTCACTACAAATAGAAACCTCAATGTTTCACAATTACAATGTCTATAGAAACATTCCTAAAACTTTTTAAAGTAAAACCACATGATTACATCGATTAAACTTGATTATCGATGTACATACATAGCTCCTTTATGTTTACCCTCAACTTCCAATACACTTGATAATCTTTGAATTGTTCTTTTTTTTTTAAGCCCAATTGAACTAGAGCAAAGCCCTATATGGACGGGACCAACACAGGAATTGTTAGCGCCTGCACGGTTCGAACCTGAGAGCTAAAGAAAAGCGCACTCCTAAGTCCCAAGCCTACACCACTAGGCCAATATCTTTATGACTTAACTAAAGAAATCATAATCACGCTTTTTCTTTTCCTTTATAAACACTAATACTAATAATATTTTTTCTTATTTGAGACAAACAACAGCATAAAACAGAGAATGAAAAATGACCCATTTTCCCAAATAAGCAAGAACAATAAAAAAGCAACAACTTTAACAAAACCCATATAACAAAAACACAAATTAATCAAAACCCATTTCAAGAATTACCTTAAACCGCTCAATTTCAATGTCTTTATCATCAGAATCGAAAAGGGTAGGAGCAGGTCTTTGAGAAAGCTCTCGAGGAGGTGAGAAACCACCAGAAACAAACGGTTTCGGCGGTTGTTGTTGTTGTTGGAATTGATGATGATTAGAGATGGAAGAAGAAGAAGGGTTTGTAGGTTGGGGTTTGAAACTGGAAGAGACAGCAGCGGTTTCAACTTCAATAACGCTGTTGAGAAAATCTTCGTCCCAATCATCGCCTAAGATATCATCGTTGTTGTTGTTGTTGTTGTTCATCATCTTCGATGTTCTTCGTCGACCTTGGATTCGACTTACTCTGTTTACTGCTTAGGTTTTCTTCTCTGTTTCTTTGCTTTTTTTGAATTTCATTTGAATGTAACGTTTTTTTTTTCTGCTTCTGTCAGAATAAAATAACAGATACTACTATATATATTTTTAATAAAAAATGTTATAAGAAAAAAGAATTAAAAACATTAACAAAAAAATCTAAAAGCCCGAATTATTTTTTTACAAACTGATTCACTTTTTTTATTAACGAAATTTATCTTTAATCCTTCCAAAAAAAAATTATCTTTAAGTTGACGGTCAAGGTTAGTTCGGTTGATAAATGGTGGATTTATAATATTGTTATGACGTAATTAAGAATAATTTGTAAAAAAAATTTATAAACTTGTCCATTGTCTTGACTTTTTTGATGCATTTGTGCTCAATTCACTTAAATTTTCATTATAAAAAACAAGTTCATCCTTAATTTAAAATATTTTTACAAAGTTTCAAAAAATAAACTTATTTATATTTATATAAATTGTCGAACAATATTTGAGTAGAGACCACCAAATTGTACGACGTGAAGTTGTCTTTGGTGTTAGTATTTTGCTATCTTTTGATTACATTCTCATGCTAGAATTCGAAACTCCAAAAACACTCTTCGGATTCTACATTTTGAATAATGTCAAATTAGAAATTTCAGAAGAGATAATAAGAAGTCAACTATTACTTTTCCCACCCTATCTATTTTCCGTGTGCCCTATTTTCTTTCTTTCAGAAATGCCCTTCGATATTTTCTAATTTTATAATCTGAAATGAGTTTTTCACCTATTCAAGTTATAACATCCGAACACAATAAATAGTTCAGTTTTTATAATCCGAACACCCCAAATAACAAAGAGTGTTCTTTGTTTTTTTTTTGGATTATTTCCTGTGCCAAGAATATTGGGGAAAACAAGTTTGAATTATATAATTTGAACTTTATCAACACAAAGACCGGGTCTGTCAGAGACATGAATACCAAATTTAAAAACTGTATTAACCATTATAACCCTCTCATTGCGTTTCAGGTCACTGTTTGTTGTTCCCATCGAGTATTAGTCGAAAACCCGGTTTTCAGGCTATTTGATCGGATTGCTCCAAACTTGCTCATAAAATAGAAGGAAAAAAATCAAGGATCCAAGAAAAACTAAAATTTCATCGTTTGAACCCATTTTTCATATTCTCATAAATTTCAAAACAAATTGCATTAACTTTATTTGATTTTTTAAAAAAATAATGGTATTTTTCTGATTTTATTTAACAGGTTTTATTATGTTTTTACTTTGTTTTTTGGTTATTTTTGAAAGCAAAGTTTAAAACTGCTGAAAGAGAAATATTTTGATTGTTGCTTATACATAAATATTTTAGATTATATAATCTAAAATCCCTAAAAAAACATTCGGATTATATAATCCAAACTAAGGGTATTTTTGTAAAAAAAATGCGAGAAACACATTGGATAAGAAAAGTAATAGCCTAATGTTTCCCCTAACCATGGTACCCTCTATGGTGCGCAAGTCATTCATCTCGCGTATCGTACGCGAGTGAAAGTGATCGGGTTTCATTGTACAATTCTAGATACACCAAATCCGTCACGGAAAATACTTCGGTGACTTCGAGTTTTGGTGACTTTAATGTATTTTAGATGAGAGAGTATGGTTGATGAGTTATTAAAATAAACTATTTTGATGAGAAAGAATTATTGGTTAGGAGAAAGATAGAAACAAAGTCATCAAACTCAAAGTCACTCAGTCAAATGAAAACCATCTCTCACCCCTTATTCTCTCATCCCCTCCTTCTATGCAACAACCCAGATAGCTTTAATGGAGCATAAACAACACCTCAAATAATCCTTCAAATA
>Ga0315914_1009785_pt1 | contig 12188 bp, 6 predicted proteins | sample MpolenodulesMG_FD_203920 | JGI IMG/M metagenome (GOLD analysis project Ga0315914, IMG submission 203920) | Medicago polymorpha root nodule microbial communities from Los Angeles, California, United States - elongated nodules | ecosystem: Host-associated > Plants > Roots > Nodule | place: USA... | reverse complement strand
AAAAGATTTTGGTTATGAAAATGGTTGAAATAAATGAATCAATTTGAAACCCAATATTCAATTAAAATTGTGCAACACGTTCTTAAACAAAAGAAAGAGGTGAAACAAAACAAAGATGGTATCCCAAATTATGGAATGAAAATGAGAAGATACAAGTTGTTGAAGATGAACAGTATGGATAATGGATCTCATGGTTTGCTGGGTGGTGGACAATGAGGAAGATGAATCGTAGAGGTTAAAGATAAAGTGACAAAAAAAAAAAAAAATCAAGTGTGGAGAGGTTATGATAAGATCAATGTTTCTCATTTATCTAATGGTTAAAATTTACTTTCCCATGGTGGGAAAGAACTTCCCTTTCCCATACTAAATGCTACCCATCCTAACTATTGAACCTACTCAAAACAACTTCTTGAAAATTATACAACCTTTTAAAGGCAGATGATTGCTTATCATTCCAAATGGAAAATGGAAAACTGCTATTGACACATCAGCTTTGGCTGAAAAACATCGGTAAATGACCAAAATAACCCCTCGGCAGTTAACTGTCGCAGAAATTAACCGGCGGTAGTTAACTGCCGAAATCCAAATTCATTCATCGGCAGTTAACTGCCGTTGCAATTTAAAAAAAAAACTCCTTCGGCACTTTACTGCCATAGAACATGAATTTGCTTTTTTGCTTTGAAAAATGATGGAAAAGTGTTTTTCTTTTCTTCGTCCTTGTTTTTATATCTTAAAGGGTGTCTTCTAGCAAAACCCTTTAATTAATACTTCAAAATTAATTAGTGATGGAACGTGTGAGGTGGAAGTGGAGTGTATCAGTAGTAATGGTACTATATTAATTTGATAACAGTAGAAAAAACCACTTTGACAGACTAATACCAGTGAAAGCTGTAAAAATACCACCGTCTTCTCTCTGTGTGCTGGTTTTAACAGAGCAAAAAAGCAAATTCATGTTCTACGGCAGTAAAGTGAAGTGTCGATGAAGTGTTCTTTTTTTTAAATTGCAACGACAGTTAGCTGCCGATGGATAAAATTGGATTTCAGCAGTTAACTACCGCCGATTAATTTCTGCGGCAGTTAACTGCCAAAGGGTTATTTTGGTCATTTACTGATGTTTTCAGCCAAAGCTGATGTGTCAACAACAGTTTTCTTCCAAATTTCTTGTCTTCAATTCATTATTTTATGACCAGACACACTTCTTCTTCTAAGACCAAATGATTATCAGGGCCGATTTTAAGATTTTTGGTACCTTGAACGAGTTAATAAAGTTGTGTCCTTTCAAATATTCTTTTAAAAAATATTTTCAATAGCATTAATCAAATGGTGATGAGGGACAATGCATAATATATGTAGTGGCTAGAGTTTGAACTTCCCTATTTATTCATCTAAAAGTGAATTTCTTGGAAAAAAACTAATAACAATAATATGGTGGTCCTAAAAAAAATGGTGTCAATCTCATAATTGTAAGTGAACTAAATTTATGATTTTATTATAGAGACATATCACCTAAAATAGAAAATAGAGACGTACAATGGGGCATATAATATAATAATAGACATAAAATGGGGCATATGCCGGCAGCAAACACGGCCATATTAAAAATATTGAAAGTTATATATCATCCACATTTTTAAAAATATTGAAAGTGTTTCATGGGAGACAACCGTCACATTTTCAGTCTTTTTATTATTTAAAAACTCCATATATTTTGTAAAAAAAAAAAACTATATTACCCACATATATGCTGATTAGATAATTTACGTCATGCAACATGCCTCTCTTGTATATTTTCTTATGAAACGTCAATTACAACGGAGTTTGACTTCATGCCAAAGAAAAATGCTGTATTTTGTTAATTACTCAAGTTTAAATTATAAATTCTTCCAAATACAAGGAAACTAGTTAGAATATAGAAGAATTAAATAGTTTGACTCAAATGCTTTGTTAGTTTTAGTTAAAAACAAGTTGTTCAAGATATTTCAAGTTTTTTTATCGTCGGGGTTTGAATTCTGAACTTTGCATATATTATACATTGTCCCTGCCAACTGAGCTAAACTCACAATAACAGATATTTCAAGTTTAAACATGGGTTGCAATAATCTTTGACTATACTTTAATCATCTCTAGACGGACATCCAAATTACTAGAGCATCTTCTCTCAAGAAGAAGAGGTTCAAACAAACAAAAACCTTCCACCCAAAAAAGAGACTAAAGATGAACCATGTAACATTAAACAAATTTAAAAATGAATACAAATTATTTGTTATAGGATTTTTGTTTTTCTCAATAATTTATATATTTTTTAGAGGGAAACTTGCCAACTATATTAAACTACATTGTTATACTGTCTTTCTTTACCAACCTTGGTTTCAACGTTCATTTTGTTTCCAAAATAAACAATCAGAACTTCATTCTGTTTTTCATTGGAAATTCAGTATTGTATTTGAAATGTCTTGTGTAACAAACCCAGTTCTCATATCATCTCAAAGACCTCAAATATCTTCAGTTTATTTGTTACCTAAAAGAGTTTCAACTAGTTATGGATTGTTGAAGTATAGAACACTTCAATATGAGGCTAAGGATTCAAGCTTGGTGTTCTCTCCATTGGTGAAAGCGTTGGGAGTAACACAAAGAAGGTTTCCAGTTGTTGCAGCCTTAGCAGCAGATGCTGATGATGGTGAAATTGAAATATCTAATGGGTTAGAGTTACACACTTCATATTTAATTTTGTGATTAAAGAAAATAAAAGGTTATAGAGTTGGTTCGGATTGGCTTATTTGAATTATCTATTGACATAAACACTTGCTAGAGTGTTTGGAAGAATTTATGGAACAACTTATGACATGTTCATAAGTTGTTGTTAGCTTATTTTCATAAGCTCTTCATAATTGCTATGAAACAACTTATGGTGTATATGAAAATGGCCAAATACCACTTTTGGTCCTTTTAGTTTGACAGAATTCCAAAGTTCCTTTAAGTTTCAAACTAAAAGGACTTCTTTGAAACCTTTGAAACGGTGACGGTGAAATAGTTTAAAAGAACTTATTTGAAACTTTTGAAACTTAAAGGACTAACTTTGGAATTTTGTCAAACTAAAAGGACATAATTGAAACTTTCGAAACTTAAAGGACTAACTTGAGAATTCTGTCAAACTAAAAGGACCAAAAGTGGTATTTGGCCATATGAAAATTATTTGACTTTATTTTTTTATTATAAAAATAGCTTGTATATATCTACATATATTTGATAAACTTTTATGCCTTAAGTACGTGTATGTCTTACTTCTTCATTGCATGGTAACAAATGAGTGGCTAAATGCATTGAAAAATTTGTTAGGGATAGGAAAATAATGAAATGTTGCTTCTGCTGAATTGAATTGAAATTATAAAAGTTTGTGATGTTCTTGCAACATCATCAATAACACAATTGCAACCTTATTTGACTGTAGTTTTCTGAACTATCAAGGATCACTAAACACATTGTAATTTCGATTTTAAACCTTGTGTTTAACTTTTTCTGATATTTCCCTCTCTTAATTCTGTTGATTATTGATGTCCAATTACAGGTCTGTCCAATCCTCAAAGAGTTTTGGTGAGAAATTTCCTGCATTGGTTACTGGTTTCTTTTTCTTTATGTGGTAAGCATTCATCCGTTTTATGTGATCATGAGAAATCTATGAAACAAGGATTAGTACTTATATAAACACTAAAGAAGAGCGAAAAGAGAATCGGAATGCCAAATGAGGAACATTAAAATAATGAAATCATACGTTTATACATTTATATTGCACATGCTAGATTGTTGCAAACTTGCAATATGTTTTCTCAAATTGTCCTACTTCTATGCAGGTACTTCTTAAATGTGATTTTCAACATACTCAACAAGAAAGTCTACAATTATTTTCCATATCCATAGTATGTTTTCCTCGAGGATTAACTTCATGATTAGGCCAAGATAACTCTATAACTTTGTGGCTTTTTATTGGTTCCTTCCCTTAACATTATGCTAATATTTTTCAAATTCGTTTCAGCTTTGTTTCTGTTGTACATCTCCTTGTGGGGGTGGTATATTGCCTTTTTAGCTGGGGTTTAGGCCTACCAAAGCGTGCAGTGAGTTATACTTCCTGTGTATTATTATCTTTAAATCAATGTTTTGAAAACCGGACAAGAGATCAAACTAGTGAGACTTTCGGATAAGGATCAATTGGTCAAAACAGTTGAATCACGGTTGAACTCGATGAGTAAAAAATAAGTACTAAAATCATTTTTTTTTTAAAACAAACTGGTTGAACCGCAGTTCGGTCTGGTTCTAAGGGATTGAGGACCGACCAAGGTTAAATCAGCTGGCAGACTGATCAATTCGTGATTCAATCGGCCGGCTGGTTCCTAATCCTCACTGGTCCGGTTCTAAGTCACAACTCTGAAGGCACAGTATAAATTTCAATAACATGTTTATTCCTCTTGTTAGCCAATGAATAAGGAGCTCTTGTTACTATTGACTCCAGTGGCATTTTGTCATGCCCTTGGTCATGTCATGTCCAATGTATCATTTGCTGCTGTTGCTGTATCTTTTACACATACTATAAAAGGTATTAAACACTTCTTACACTGTTTTTATTTACACACCTATGTTCTTGTTGTGAACATTGAAGTTAGTGAACATCTTTTCTCTGTCTGGTTGCATTCCTCGGTCTTAGGATAAACTAGTTATTGGAAATTTAAGTGCGATGAGAATTTCATAAATTAGTTAGGAATAGATTAAAGTATTCAAGAAATTCGTTGACTTAAGTATTTAATGTATAATTTATGTCCACACAAGAATTTGAGAAAACATACTGATGATGAAACTCTCAGACTTAAGTATTTAATGTATAATTTTTATCATTGTGCTTATTAATAAATTTATGTCCAAGTATTCATATTCGTTGATCAATACAAGTTAAGCAATAATAATCTATTGTATTATTTTCTCTCTTTGTAGCTCTGGAGCCATTTTTCAATGCTTCAGCTTCTCAGTTTGTCTTAGGCCAACATATTCCACTGTCTCTGTGGCTATCTTTGACTCCTGTTGTTTTAGGTAAGCTTTTGTCCTTTCTTATTTCTTTCTGGTTGATTCAAATAAAAGCTTTCTTATCTTATCTTAAAAATATTGTATCAGTTTTATAAATCACCTATGCTCAATTATACATTTATTATCCATTTATCAAATTCTTATAACATGGTATTTCAATTTGATGATGATGATTTAATTACTAATATGAGTTTCACTGTTAGGTGTATCAATGGCATCACTAACTGAACTGTCTTTCAATTGGACTGGTTTCATTAGTGCAATGATTTCAAATATAGCATTTACATACAGAAGTCTATATTCTAAGAAAGCAATGGCAAGATCTTTTGCTACATTGTTACTTTTGCTCTTAAGTTTTTTGGATTTGAATGTTATATACCATCTTCACACAATCCAAATTATTTAAAATTTTACAGACTGGAATGGACAGTACAAATGTATATGCGTATATTTCAGTAATTGCGCTCGCCTTTTGTATCCCGCCGGCAATTCTTGTAAGTTCATTTGCTACCAAAACTAGTGAAAGGTTAATTTTAGGGTTAAATGTTTTTAGTCTGTATAAACAAATGAGCGATTTAAATCCCTACATATAGTCCCTATAAAAGCAAAATAGGGATTAAAATTGAACAATTTTTTTGAAAATCGTGAATCAGGCAGGGATTACAAACATATTTAGCCCGTAATTTTACTATTGATTTTTCGTCAGTTTGTGACTGATTTGGTTTTGGGTGCTTCTTAGATTGAAGGACCCCAACTGATGGAATTTGGATTTAGAAATGCTATTGCCAAAGTTGGACTGACAAAGTTTCTGTCTGATCTTTTCTGGATTGGAATGTTTTACCATCTTTACAATCAGGTATCCTTGTGTTTTAGTTAAGACTTGAAGAGTTTATTTCTATGTTTGATACTTTTCTTCTTTGCAGACTCAAATTTATGTACAAATAATGGAAACTTTAACCAATTTTTGATGTTATAATTGCAGCTTGCTACAAATACTTTGGAACGTGTTGCACCACTAACACATGCAGTTGGAAATGTGTTGAAGAGAGTTTTTGTCATTGGATTCTCTATAGTGGTGTTTGGTAATTCATTTTATTTTCTTATCAACTGAAAATGCAATCCATCATATTCTTTTTCTAACTTTGATTTTGTTATACTATGCTCTCCTATTGTATTTGTTCTTGAGGTGTTTGATCAGTGTTTAAGAGTTTTAAATTGTAATATCAAGAAAGAGAGTTCAAGTCAGCTCGAAAACGATATAAAATGGTTGTTAGTGCCACTTTAATAAATAATAACTCTCCGATTATATTTTAACATTTTCGTAACATTTGTAGGCAACAAGATATCCACACAAACTGGCATTGGTACTGCTATTGCAATTGCTGGTGTTGCCATCTATTCTGTGATTAAAGCAAACATCGAAGAGCAAAAACGGGTAAACTTTGATACAAAACCCTACAATTTTTTAGTTATTTATTTCTCCTATGTCTTGTCATCTTGATGCAGTGCTAATATCTTCATTCCATTGCAGAAAGCTGCTACAGCCCTTGCATCTTAATGGATGCTCTTTCCATTATCAGCAATATTGGATCAAGTTGGCATAAATTTAAGTAATATGAGAAGCATTTGGAGAATCCAATATTTAGAAACATTTTTCATTGTTTGTTCCATGAATAGTGAAAGCTTCTAGAAGTAGAAAAATTGTTTTGCTTCATTTTGTTCATGTTATTCCACTACCTGTGGATCTTAGTTTATGGTATCTGCAGAACTTGAGTGCAGAGTTTAACCAAGCATAAGTTGCTTGGCACCAAAATTTAGGGAAAACAATATGGATACAATATTCTCTAGTTTCTCTCACTGCATACACAAAAAATAGTTCTCTCAGCTCTTATCATTTTATACCTCTGTATCTCTTACCAACATCTAATGGTTGAAATTTAGAGTGGCAAATGGATGGATTAGATGGACATGGATTTAGATCATAATGGATGGATCAAAACAAATTCACTAGTCCATTACAATCCACTATTTTTTCCTATGAAAAAGTTCTTCCAATCCATCCATTAAGTATAAAATCCATCCATCTATCCATTATTAGATTGTTAATGGATGGATATCCATCCGATCCATCTATTTAAGTGTGTTATTTTTTTTAAACATATTTATTTTACATAATTATTTTAGTAATAAGTTGGTGCAAAAAATATTCACCTCAAAGTAGTTTATTTTTAAATTCTGCTCTTCTCCCAACAAGTTTTGCTCATTCCCAACTAAAATGACCAAAGTACCCCTGCCTGAGTTAAGTCACGCACATTTGGCCGGTGGCGTGAGTTAAGTCACACACCTTTGACGATTTTTAGACTTTCGATGTTTTGTGGCATTTTCATTGACTTTACTTTTGGAGAATATGTTGAAGAGTCGGATTTCTTCTCTATCTTGTGGTGAATATCAACATATTGTTTGTTCTGGATGTTTGTTGGAATTTTAATTTTACGGTATAACTTTGTAGGTAGAGTTTCTTTTGAGGAAAAAGATAGGCGTGTAGAATTTTTTGCAACATGTTTGTTTTGTTCTTAGCATGTTTAAGGTTGACGTAGATAGCTGTTCAAGGCCTCGTAGGGTTGACGTATTTTTATTAGTCGACATTCATAGCCCACTAGTCGGGTTGACGTATTTTTTCGAGTCGACGTTCAGAGCCCACTGGTCGGGTTGACGTATATTTCCAAGTTGACATTCAGAGCCCACTGGTCAGGTTGACGTATTTCTGCTAGAGTCAAATATAGAAGACAACAATAATTTCTGAAGAAAATAGGGTGCCTTGTTAAAAACCTGCAAAACAAATCTTAAAGGTCGAAACGGTTAGGATAGCTCCGCGTTTTATCTTCAAGCTCTTAATGGCGGGACCGTTGCTTTCTACATTGCATTCTGGCCTACTATTTGGTGAGTTCTTCCTTTTGTTTAATCTCGCCCTTGGCGGGCTTGTTTGCCTCCCAAACTTTATTTATCTGAAATATAACGTTATTTCTGAACTTCCAAAGTAAAGGAGTCTTAATCATACTCAATCATATTTAATGAGAATTAATTACTCGTTGTCTTCTCTTATTAAATCGCCCATATTTTCTACTCCCCTTCCTATTCTTTTCATTCTCTTATTAGATTTGAAATAACCTTCTTACTTGATTATGTTGTGCTTTTAATCCCTTTCTTTCTTCTATTAGATTGGAACTAAGTCTTCCTACTACTTTTCTTAAATCAAAATTCGCTACTTCCTTATTAGATTTAAACTAACTCGCTCACTTCGTTCTTTTTATTTTATACTTCTTCTTTTTCTCCTACTAACTTGAATTTTAACTTGCTTTGGTATTTTATTTTCTATGTCTTTACTTCCTCCTATGAAGTTGGAACTAAGTCTTCTACTCAATTTTATTCTTCTATGTGGGTCTGGCACTATTAATTCATTATTTATGTTTTTACTAAACAGTTAGTTCAGTTCGCAAAGTAAATGGTACATGAAAGGGGTTCCCCGGAAAGAGAGGTGGGTCACTTGGACCTCTTAAATACCAAGACTTTTCTCGCCAGAATCCCTCATATGTGACCTTTTAACAATACTACACTTTACTTCTGCCACAGGGTACCTATAGTAGTCTTTCTTTTATTAACTTGGTCATACCTCTTGTGTTTTACTCATCATTCTTTCTTTATTACATTGTAACTAAATCACCCAGCAAAATTAATAGCAAGTGAAACAAATTAAGTTAAAGCTAATTTGTCCATAAGACTGATTATCCACATATTATGTATATGCACCGAAAAACATCTTTGGAAAAGCATAAAGACTTAATTTGGTAAGTAATTTTCTTCAAATCAAAAAGTGTCAATATATATTCTCAAAATATATTGGGCAATAATTTTTCTTCAAAATCAAACAGTATATTTTCTCAAAATATGTTGGGCAAGAAATTTTCTTCAAATCAAACGGTATATTTTCTCAAAATATATTGGGCAAGAAATTTTCTTAAAATCAAACAGTATATTTTCTCAAAATATGTTGGGGAATAAATTTTCTTCAAATCAAACAATATATTTTCTCAAAATATATTCGGCAATAAATTTTCTTCAAATCAAATGGTATATTTTCTCAAAATATATGTAATAAAGAAAGAAAGATGAGTAAAACCGTTGTCCATGGCATTGTTAGCATCGAGAGAACCCATAATGAATTCATCTACGCATGCTCATAAGGATGACTATGATGGTGATGAATTCAGCTCCTCTTGTTGGTTGGATCTTCCATAGCTAAATAGATACAAAGTATGTATATCCTCCATTTTCGTTTGATCGTGTTCTTTTTCAAAATAAGATCTTCACATAAGCAAGTTGAAATTAACGAAATAAATAAGGGAATCAATTAATAAACAAGTATAATTGTCTAATGTATACAAATAATGATATATATTGAATAATACTATGTCGATACATGTTGCTTTTGTACGCAAGTGTATTATGTTTTTGTCTTCTTCTGTTGCGTTTAGGCAATTTTCTTCAAATCAAAGTGTGTAAATATATTTTCTCAAAATATATTTTGGGTTCGATCCCCACAGATGGCGCCAACTGTACTTGAAAAAGTACAATAATAGAATCAATGGTTTAGACTATTTATGTGATACCATGATAATACTCTCAAGAGGGGTATTTATAGCCCTTCGTGAGCTTGTATTTCGGTGACTTAAGCCCCAAGCAGCTTGGGCCCTAAGTCACTCTAGAGCATTCTAAATGTTTCTGGAAGCTTTTCAAGACGACACCTTTATGGGGACGCGCCTAGGGCTTCATCAACCTTTCGAGAGGGCGCTTGAGCCCTTCTGGATAGATTGGCGGTTCAATTAATTAAATGAGATTTTATGTGTATTATTTTTGTTTATATTTGTATTTATTTTATGATTTTGGCATTTAAATAATATAATGTTTTCGAATACTAATTAAACCCAGCGTGAATTCGAATAAAAGTTGCTTATTGAATAAATAAATTCAAATAAAGTGGCACAAGTACACAAAATCAATTAAAAAAATACACAATTTTATTTAGTTTTAATTTCATCTACATTACATTCTCCCTAAATATATGTGGTATCATCATGATGTTGGATTTAAATTTAATTCTTGAAAGTTTGTCAAAAATGTTGGCATTGAAGTGTCGTATACTTCGGGTAGAGATTTGAAACCTTCTTTAAAAAGTCAAAAGAATGAAGAGAACACAACACATGTATTATATCAAATCAACTATATAAACTCTCACATCAAATTCTCTCGTATAAAATGAGTAATCACACAAAGGAATGCATTCCAAGAGGTTGCTTTGAAGTTAATCTTACTGCCCTGCCAACTGACAAGTTTCAATTGACAGAGGAGCATGATCAAGCTCAAAAGAACCTCTTTGAGGTGCATTCTTGTCATCACTTAAAAGAATGAATTCCAAGAGGTTGCTTTGAATTAAATCTTACTGCTCTGCCAATTGACAAGTTTCAATTGACAGAGGATCACAATCCAATTCAAAGAAACCTCTTAGAGGTGCATTCCCTGATGTGACACTCATTCTCTACGAAGGAATTCAATGTGAAAATCTATAAAGTTGATTTGCTAGAATACATGTTGTGTTCTCTTCATTCTTTGACTTTTCAAAGAATCTGCAAATTTCTACCCTAAGTATACGACACTTCAATACCAACATCCTTATAAAACTACCAAGAATTAAACTAAATTCCAACAAAATAAAGACAGTACATAATAATGATGCTACCTAAACATAATTTTCTGGCAGAATCAAATTGTTGAGAATATCTTCAGGCGATCTCAGCAACGTAGCTTCCAACTCAATACCGGGACATCGTCTGTCAGCATTATCTTTTCGGTCTGCAAATAACCAGGACATGCATATTGAAGGTCTTCCACCCTCCTTGTGTCTCTGGGGTTGAGTCCTTGATTGAATTCGTTCAGTTGATCCTTCAAATCCTTTAGCGTGATATCGACCTGAACCTTGAACAAATGACGGTTTCCACCGTTGAAACGCACTTGAGCTTTGAACAAATGAGGGTCCATTGTTCCAAATCTACACCATAAGAAATTAAACAGTCAATGAAAAATTCATTCAAACATTTCATCAAACACTGAGAGTGCAAATTATACATAAACCCTAAAACTCATAACTATAACATAAACATGCAAACATCTAAACAATTAAGAAATATAAGTCATTTATATGTAACAATGTATCATTTCTTGCAAAACAATCAAAATTTAAACAAAACCCTAAAACTAAAAAAAATCTAATTTAAGAGAAAAAATCTAAGAATTTTTTTTTTCTGACCCGAATGCCAAAAAAAATTTCATGTCTGACCCCCTATGAAAATTATTCACCAAAATGACCCACTTTCATTTTTTGGGTTTTTTTTGTCGTTTTCCTCATTCCCGCCGTTTCAAATGGCGGGAATGAGCTCCCTTCCTGACACTTGTCACCTCGTGACAGGCGAGAAAGATGTGACAGTTTTTTTTTAATTTTTTTTTCGTTACCGCCATTTGGAATGGCGGGACTGAATTATTATTATTTTTTTCGTTTTTTTTGACAACATATATATAATTAAAATACAAATAATAATAAATAAAAAACATGATAAATATTAATTTATTTGAACAAATAATACATAAGTTATTAACTACCAGTTATTTATACTCGGACAATTTCTCCTAATATGACCGGTATGCCGACACAACCCACACTATCTCGGTGTCGGAGTCCTCTCTACCACCTCCTCGTCCATTTCAGTCCTTATGCGGGTACTATTGGGTCGACCTTTCTTTAGTCTTCGCATGTTTGGATTATGGCAAAGCACGGGACCGTCGTATGGGAGCCAATAACTCTTGTCGTGGACTACTTTGAATGATGTGTTGTAGATGGAGTAAACACTCTCGTTTTTTATCACAGCTGGAATAAGGGTTTTGTAGTCATGGTGAAATGAAGAACACGCAGCTATGACATGGGAACAAGGCAAATGTAAAGCTTGAAATTTCCCACAATCACACCACCCCGCTTGTAAGTCCACCTTGAAAGTTTCCATTGGCCTTCC
>Ga0315914_1009784_pt1 | contig 12189 bp, 9 predicted proteins | sample MpolenodulesMG_FD_203920 | JGI IMG/M metagenome (GOLD analysis project Ga0315914, IMG submission 203920) | Medicago polymorpha root nodule microbial communities from Los Angeles, California, United States - elongated nodules | ecosystem: Host-associated > Plants > Roots > Nodule | place: USA... | reverse complement strand
TGTCAATTTCTACATGTTCCCTCTTTTAATTTAAATAAATTTGAACCACTTATTTAATCTATTGGTGTTTTTCTCGTGGTTCACCGGTGAGGGACCTAATTGGACCCTCACCCTAGAATCCACCTATTAGAACTAATATAAAGTAACACAATAATAAAACAATTGTAAAATAGGATTAGATATACATATAAACTTTTCACATTAACATTGCTTATTAATTAAATCCTTCCAACAAAATTTCTTCCTTCACTCTTACTATACTATTATTCATTTGCCATAAGCTAAGAGACAGAAAAACACTCCAATACAAATCAGACAATACAAAAATTCAGACATACAATTCAAAGTTACATTTTGTCTTTTTGTTTCCTCTCACATAGGAAAAAAAGATATTAATTCCAATATTTTCTTCCATGTTCCTTTTCACAATCAGCAGATTTAATGAAAACCGTACGAGGATCACGTTACAGTGATTTTATCCACAAACTATGGATCAAATTCCCTTTTTTTCACATTCCCATTAATTCCATCACTATCTCTTCCTATTATTGTATCTTTTTTTTTCACCATAATTTTTTTTTGTTCTATTACAGCAGCATTAATCATTCTTGTATGGACCAGAAGGATTAAATGTTGTTATCTTCTGTTCTAGTACTTCAGCATTGATGATTGATGATTTAAATTTTCCTTCTTTTGAAATGCTTCTCTTGTATCATAGTGGTATGAGCAACATTGGTTCCGTTGGTTTTTTCACTTTCCAAGCTTAGAAAATTTTCGTCTAACACATTAACCGGTGTGCCTGAACTTGAATGCACATTAAACATGGATTCGTACTCCACTTTAGCTATATCTTGTATCACATTATAGCACTCCACAACACTTTCCTGCAGTAATGATACAAAACATAGTAAATTAGTAATTTTGCCCTAGAAACCGATCCGGCTCCCGTGGGATACGGGATCCCCCACATTCACGTACTAGAGATATTGTTGGTCGTTTAGTTAAGATTGGATGGTCCATATTAAACTCGACATTTTAAATTATATAATTAAAATCTACTATCCAATGTCGTGACTGCATGAATGCAGAACGACCTTACCACAGACGTTCCATATTCACAACTTATACATTTTTTCGTACGTCATTGTCTTTAATATTTTGTCACATTCATATGATTAGTCCTTAATCTTATAAATTGGCAAACGATTAAGGACTAACGAGACGGTTGACAAAATCTTAGAGACTAAAAGGGAGAGGGCTAGTTCCCTAACATAAATGATACATTATTAGAAAATAAATAAAAAGAGAAGAGAAAATAATTTAGAAGTGTTGTGTAAAAGAAATTATAAAAGAAAATAAAGAGAGAATGTGTACTTTATTTACATATGAACAATTGGATATTATTCCCAAGAAGCATGGATATTGAAAGGGAAACAACTCATGTGAAGCATAAAGAAGGGATGAAGCAGCAACTATAGATGGCTTAAATTCCATAACCTTTACATCTGAAAAACAAAAGAAATATAAATAAAAATATCAAACTTTAATTCTAGATCAAGCAATCACATTAACTCATTTTATTTAATTCAATTAATTACTAATAAGAATAAATTAATATACCTTTTTGTGACTTCAATATAATTTCAGAAGCTCGATCTTTTAGAACCTTTAATGTTATATCATCAAGCCTAAACAAATTTGTGAAGTAAGGAATGAAAGAGAAAGGTGTGATGGAACGCATTCTCCAATGTAGTGCTCCTAAGACAAGTGCTTCCATTCTTTTTATTGTTTGTGTCTCAAAAATGAAACCACCATCACCATGATTCATAAGAGCCTATCAAAGATAAAATACCATCTTAAAAAAAAAAATATCAATCTCTTTCAATAATTGTTTACCTATAAGGTAAAGTTTTTTTACCTGAACATCAGTAGCAGAGTACTCTGTTTTCAACATCTTTACTGCTAGAGAAAAGCAAGTTACTGCAAGTAGTTTGTTTGCCCATGGCTTTGGTTGCTGTTACATGCATAACCATTTTAATTTAGATCTCAAGGGAGCATAATCTAATTGAAAATATTCTATTTTCTTTATTTATGCTTAGGTAACAATAAACTTATTATAGTTATATATCATTAATAAAAAAAAAATTATAATATAAAGTACTATTACTAAGTCCAATAATGTTGTTTAATATGATTTTCTTACCAATATTCCTTGGTTAGCGAGGAAGCGATCCAAATAGTTGATAGCTAGGTAAGTCACAAATGGATCAAAATTGCAGGATAACTACACACAAAACAAATAACCCACATTAAAAATTATTATTCTTTTTTCTACTTACATGTTTGAATTAACAATATATTTTACAGAATCAAAGTGTACCACCGTGATTTTGACAAAATTTTTACTTTAATACTTGAATAAAATTACAAGTCATGGTGATTTAGAAAACTCATCGTAAATCTAAACATACAGAACGAAATGTTTGTATTGAAGGTGATTTTGGTCTAACTAAAACAAAATCAAATAGTGTCTTAGATAAAAACAAGTTAATTACCTGTGAGATCAAAGAGATGAAATCACTTCTAACTGAGGCATCAAACTCATTTGATTTGAGGTTTTGAAAGTAATTTAGTGGAGGGATATGGTCAGATTCAATGAGGAAAAGTGAAGAAACATCTTGAGAATTAGGAAGGTCATGGAAATATTCAAGAGGGTTTTCAAGGTCAAACTCCATGGATGTGTAAATTTGTGGAGATGTTGTTAGTGATGTTGAGAAGCAAGAAAGATGATAGGCATTGTTATAGGGAGAGAAAAGAGAAGTGATAAAGAAAAGGCAATGAGAGAGTTTTCAGCTTTTCATCAGAATCAGATGAAAGCTATGTAGGGAGTTGAGTTGTTTTAGCTTTGCTACTATACTAGTTGCTAGCTACTCATAAGTAGTGTTTTTGCACGAAACACGATATCTCTCTTTCCTTCTTTTTGTCTCTCATTGGTGAATAAAATATGACAAATATATAAGAGGTAGTTGGGCTTATTGTTGCATACTTGCATTGCATTGCACTACATGAGATCATAGGATGTTCCTCATGATACGGTGGATGAGTATTTTCTTTGCTAGGTATACGAAATGGTAGGCGCTATTGAAACTCATACATACAGATGTAGGGTTTTGTATTTAACTTTATATTATTGACATTGTCAATTGTACTAGACTTTGCAGACTATAGTGACGAGTTGTAATACCTACCTTAATGCAAAGCTTACCCGTTAAACATGAGAAATATAGATATTCATATTTAATAAAACAATAGTATTAATCACATTGTACTAATTGTGAGATGAGTTTGTATAAGCAGTTTTCTCTCTCTGAAGGAACTTTTTTTTTTTTTGCATTAAAAAAAATGAATTTCTCGTTTCTTTTTCTTTACTTATACAATATGAATTTCAAACTGGTTCATGTAAGTTTCAAAAATCTACAAAAATCCCTATTATTATTTTTTTTAATCCCTATTTTTTTTTTAAAAAAAAAATTCAAGATTTTTTGTTGAAATTAAATGATATAAAGACATGAATATAACATATATAATTATTTTTTGAGTTGTTGTCAGCTAATAAGTGTTTATCAAATACTAATATTTAAGTTGGTGACACCCACTTAAATACTCAAATTTGTGTAACACCATTGTGGACGCTGTTAGTTTAAATTAAGGTCCTATTTATGGGATATTTTGTGGACACATTTATAGATAAAAAAAAAATTGAATTGATTTTCTTATGATAAGTTAAATTCTTTTTATTTCAACGTAATAAAGAAAGAATACATGATTAACCAAAGTTTTGGTAGTAGAAGAGGTTAAATTTCCACAGCGTGACAAAAAAAATTTGAATTTCAACATAAGAGGTATCAATATTTAGTGTTTGATATGCTTCGACCTTCTCAAAAAAAAAACCTATGAAGAAAGAAAAATATGCATGTAATTGGTCTCTTTTAGGATTCTTTACTAATGTAATTAGGTAGTTCTCTACATATTCTTTTAAAGTAATAATTATTAACATAGAGTACACGAACCTCTTTTTTTAATCAAAGGTGCAAGCAACGTTGCGAAAAAGAAAGTCATTGTAACTATATTGGTACCACTAATATAAATAGATTGACTACAAGCTAGTATATATTTATTTATTAAATAAAAGAAGGATAAATAAACAAACAATATGGGACTAAACCAAAACTCGTGAGAAGGAAAAATTAACATAATCTAAAGAACTATTTTTTTTAAGAAGTTAAACTAACTCACCTAAATTGGCATCAGAGAGAATCGAATCTGAGACCTTGAAAATGAGTACACTCCCAGATCTCAAACCAATACCACTAGAGACCATATCTAAAGAACTAAAGACCATTATTTCAAAAGGAAAAAAAAAAAAAAAAACAGAGAGAGAACTAAAGACCGTGTCTATTGTGATTTATGTCTTCAAAGATAAAACTAGGTGGCAAAATCTCCTAGGTATAAATTATGTTAGAAAGACCAAAGGAATCTAGCCTCTCAACACACTCTTAGAGTACAATAACTTGAACAAAACAATCTTGTAGTTTTCTTCGTATAAGTAGCAATGATGCTTTTGAACATATATTAATTTAACACAATTTATATATAAAAAATAGTTTATGTTAAGTTCATGAGTAAAGAAAAAGGTTTATGTTAAGTTCATATGCTGATATTAGCTTATTTTAAATATAAAAAAAATACAAAATTGCTGAAAAAAATAGCATACTTAAATCATTTGCAAAATTTATTGCATTTGTTTTTTTAGTTTTGTTTTAGAAACATTGATGTTGATTTGAAAATGTGGATACACTTAGAATCTTCGTATATTTTTATATGCATTTTCATCCTCCAAGAAAACTAATTAACAAATACACATTAATACCCCTAAAAAAATACACATTAATAATTTTGTCTATTTTAATACAATTTAGACACAAATTATCTTTCTTTTTTTGTGGTGCCCAGGATTCGAACCCCTGATCTTGCATATATTATACACATTGATTTTGAGCTTTATTAACAAAATATATAATTTTTTCCAATAGTCTATAATATGTAAAACATTATTTACTCTTTTAAACATGGGGTATCTTGTTTAGCTGTGTGTACAAAGCGACAAGAGAGTAATAGAAGTTAAAATAATGAAGTACTAAAATTAGTAGTAATTTGTTTTATTTTATATCTCTTATAGCTTTCTTTTTACATTTATTATCTTAAAAAAAATACTGATTTGCGAAAACAAAAAAGTTTATTTTTTATGGGGAAACATATTTTGTTTGACATTTTTAAGTTAATATAATATGCTTTGTGGGGGCAATATCCCCCCTACCAATGTACATATATTTGCCACTAACAGTGAGGGGGAATCTAAAACACTAAAGAGCATCACATTGAATAATAAAAATCGCACAAATGATTCGACACTATATTCACCTAAAATGTTCACACATTGGATATATAGATCTTGTATAGTAGGCGTGATTTAAAAGTTTCACGTTCATATTTTAGGTGAAAACTCATATGTTTGTTGCTCTTAGTCCAATGTGGATGATTTATGAGTTTCCCTCGTGATCCAACATATCTCATCACTATATGTTGCTCAACATTTACATTTCTATTTAATGCGAAATTCTTATTTGCATTTGACATTTAACCATCCTCTCCATAAGTGTGAGCTCATCCTTTCATCTACGCTCCTCCATAAAACCTAACTTTTTCATTCACGTAGACTTGTGCTTGCACCTCTGCGGATTTACATACATTAATCAAAATGTTGCATGACCACTACATTGTGCAAAACACTTTTGATGTAAGGAGTCGACTCTGATATCACATTTAGGTGGTGATGGGAGCCTTAGACATTGAGATTCATCATATTTTTCTAAGAGCAATCGTTCAAGTGATTTGATCATCGCATCTTCATCCATATTTTAAAACATTGGGTATATAGATCTCTTCACTTATATATTATCCGACGTTCATATTTTTATCTGATGTGAGACCTCTTAATCACGCTTCACACTCCAACAAAAATTAACTTTATTTCCTCTAAAGTTAAATAACTAGAAGTACTATAAATTTATAATACAAGTTTCTCTTGTTTGTAGCAGGGTGACAGCTATATATCTTTGTTTTGTTTTGAACAATAATTCCTCTGTTGTGAATTAACAAAATTTGGGGAGAAGAGACTATCAATAGGACAAAGCATAAACGATTAGAAACATAAGTAGCTAAAAGCCACAACCCCATTTGAAATCTAAGTTAGATTTAATCTAAACTTGTCTAATTTTTTATGATTCGTGTATGTTTTTTAGAATTTTTTTTTTTTGTCACTTACTTAAACTAGGCTATATGGCAACATAGGGTTAAACAATTGCTAGCAGCCTGGCACATGTATGGCTATTCGCTGATTTTGCTGGAAACAAGTTCTTTATTAGTGTTAAAACCTGTAAATTAAAATCTGTTTTATAATTTTAGAATTCAGAATATACTAAAATAGAAATAGCTTGTTTTATAGTATCAATATTAAAATATGGAACCAAGAATACTCTGTAAAAGAAAGACTAAGTTATTTGATTAGTTAAAGGGTTGATAGTTTTAATCAATTATTGTTTCTTAGAGCATCTCCCATGCTCATTTTTTATGCAAGATACTTTGAATTTCATACACTACTAAAAAATAATCTATCATGTTTATGTGAGTGTAATTTAGTTAGCAGAGGTGAAAGTTTGAACATCGAACACCCCATTTATTCACCTTATATCATGTAAGATAAGGTTTCAAATATTTCTGGACATGCGTGGGTTTGAACCACAAACGTGTGTGAAACTTATAAAATGGGTAAGAATTAAAAGAGATCATGTTTATCTTAGGTTCTTAATAGGCACAGCAATAAATATATTCATTAAATTGTCGAGTAAATTAAATTACCATAATAAATTTTAAATAAGTGCAACTGCTATAGTAACGTGATACTTTTCTCACAGCTGTTGAAACTTTAAATTACAAACCAAATTTTCACTCAAACATCAACATGGGACCATCATCGAAAGAACCTTAGCCTACTTGTCCAAAAGATACGACGTTCATGTCTCTTTATGGACGGACCAATCAGTTTAATGCATTACAAGCTAATTCTATAGCCCCACTTAAAAGTTACTGCATGAATTTATTTTTTGAGAGGACTGCATGAATTAATGTATACGCATGTTATGTAAAATATGTATTATGTATTAGTATATTATATTGGTTAAGTTAGTAATTAAACCAGAATCCAATCTAAAATAGTTACCCATTATATGAGAGAGACTTGATTTATGTGTACACATTGACCACTTAGAACTTCTATCATTCTCATCTCCCTTAAAAGTTAATGCCACAATTTTCACTCTATTGACAATGATAGGGTCGTAGTCTTTTTCATTTTGATTGCTTCACTCATCAATTAACTGTGAATTGTAATCCAAACTATAAATGATCCTTTCAGTAGCTCGTTCAACCGTCAACGGTTAGGACTTAAGCTTATAAGAGAGTCAAACCCTAAAAACTAATGTATTAGAGTCTCATAATTTAAGTACTATATTGAACATTTTAATCTACTTAATGTGAGACTCTAACAATTATGATGTTATTTTGTTATGTGTTTGTTTCTAAAAATATTTGCAAGCACTATACAGTAAAGCATGCTTAAATACATGTGTAAATTTTTTTACAATGACATTACATATAAACTATATACCTCTCAAAAAAATAAAAACTTACGCAGCAGTGCTTTCTCTCTAATCTCAATTTTTTTAAAAAAAAAAATCCGAATTTGATAGTTAAAACTTAAAAGTTTAATAATCAAATCCTAATTGATTCTTTTTATTCTTAGTTTCAAGCTTAATTAACTCTATCATACATATCTAATTATATCATTTCTAAAATATCTTTCAATAACTTTAATTAGAATTGATTTATTAACAATTAATTTTATTCTCATAAGACAAGTCTCCATTAGAAAAGATATAGTTAAGAGAATGTAGCCAATTTATTATTACATATCTAACATAGTGTGAATGAGTAGTTTTGTTCCCAAAAAAAATGTGGATGAGTAGTTATTTCCATATATTATCTTATTCTTGAGTATAAAAAGAACATCGATCGAACATATGTTCTTATTTACGTATGATTCTTATTTACACAATAATTCTTATTTATTTTTTCAATTTTGCAAATTGAACCATATATTTTTAAAAATTTTGCAATTATAAAATTGGTGTGGGGCACTAGTCTTTTATTTTAAACACACCAATTTTTGTGGAGTGTGATTATTTTCTTGCTTCTCAATTTGTTTTCATGTAAAGGAGTTGGGGATAGGGTGGCAAAATGGATGGTTTGGATGGAAATGGATGGATAAAAAAAATCCGTTAACTTATTACAATCCACTAAATCCATTTAAAATAATTCAATCCATTAAAAATAAAATCCATCCAATCCATCCATTTTCATATTTTAAATGGATGTATGTCCAATCCATCCATTTTTTTTAATTTCATAAAATAAAATAACAAAATGAATAATTTTTTTATGAAAAACAATTTATCTTTATCAATTGTTTAATAAAAAAATAGTTTATTAAAAAAAGCTTATTTTATGCAAAACAACTTATTACGATCTCTTTTTTCAAAACAACTTATTCAAAACAGCTTCTTTATGCAAAACAGCTTATTAGGAACTCTTTTTTCAAAACAACTTATTCAAAACAGCTTATTTATGCAAAAACAGCTTATGAGGATCTCATTTTTCAAAATAACTTATTCAAAACAGCTTATTTATGCAAAACAGCTTATCAGGATATCTTTTTTCAAAACAACTTATTCAAAACAGCTTATTTATGCAAAACAACTTATCAGGATCTCTTTTTTCAAAATAACTTATTTATGCAAAACCGCTTATTAGGATCTCTTTTTTCAAAACAACTTATTCAAAACAGCTTATTTATGCAAAATAGCTTATTACAACCTCTTTTTTTAAAAAATAGCTTATTCAAAACAGTTTCTTTATGCAAAAACAGCTTATCAAGATCTCTTTTTAAAAAACTTAATAAGCTGTTTTGCATAAATAGGCTGTTTTGCATAAGTTGTTTTTTAAAGGGAGAACTTAATAAGCTGTTTTTGCATAAATAAGTTGTTTTGAATAAGTTATTTTGAAAAAAGAGATCCTAATAAGTTGTTTTGCATAAATAAGCTGTTTTGAATAAGTTGTTTTGAAAAAAGAGATCCTGATAAGCGGTTTTGCATAAATAAGTTGTTTTGAATAAGTTGTTTCGAAAAAAGAGATCCTAATAAGTTGTTTTGCATAAATAAGCTGTTTTGAATAAGTTGTTTTGAAAAAAGAGATCCTAATAAGCTTTTTTGCATAAATAAGCTGTTTTGAATAAGTTATTTTGAAAAATGAGATCCTAATAAGCTCTTTTGCATAAATAAGCTGTTTTGAATAAGTTGTTTTGAAAAAAGAGATCTTGATAAGTTGTTTTGCATAAATAAGCTGTTTTGAATAAGTTATTTTGAAAAATGAGATCCTAATAAGCTGTTTTGAATAAGTTATTTTGAAAAATGAGATCCTAATAAGCTGTTTTGCATAAATTGTTTTCCATAAATTAAGCTATTTTAAATAAGGTGTTTTTTAAAAAGAGATTGTAATAAGTTGTTTTGAAGAAATAAGCTATTCAACTTTTAATTTTTTTTTTATAATAAAATTGATTCTATTTATTGGATAAAAAATGATCCATTGAATCTTTAAAATAAGTTTGATGGATTGGATCCATCCATATTTTTTAATGGATGGGATTGAATCCAATCCATTAAAAATAAATTATTTGACAGATGGATCGAATGAATTTTATAGTGGATGGACCGGATGAATATGGATTTGATGGATCCAATTATCATCCCTAGTTGGGGATAACAAACATCAAGTCCCACACTCTACCCTGCATAGCAATAAAGATCGTATAGTCATTGTTAGGACCTTAGGGGGGAAATGACACAACTTATTATATATGTTTCTTCAATCAAATGCCCTAACTTAATTAGAAACCAATTCATTGAAGAACTTTGTGCCGTGTCACTTTAGGGTCTGACCTGAAACCCACATGCAGTTCCTTTTATTTACTCTCTGAGTGTAAGAGAGACAGCAATAATAGTACAAAGATATAAAAGATAAAATTGATTTAGCTTTGTTCCTATATAGCCAGATTTGAATCAGCAAGAGACAATATTGAAAGTTGAAACATCTCTACCACCATAAAAGAAAATTATAGTATCCATAATGATGATGATTTTAAAAGAGTGCTTAAATGCGTCTCACATGGTTTTATGTTTAAGTATGATTAATTTGAGTTAAGATCCTATCAATTTGCTAAAAATAAATAGATAATGTCATTTAGTGAAAGATAGATATAAAAAAATATGTATTGGATCCTACCACTAAGTGAGTCTCACTACTATTAATTATTTTTAAACTTCTTTGTATCTTTATCTTTGCAAATGAAAGAAATTGAGAGAATAATAAATGGAGAATATCTTGACTCGACTAATTTATATATTTTTTTATGCAAGTAGTATTTAATAAGATCTTGATGATCCATCCTTCAAAAAAGATCTTAATGAGTCATATCTAACATCTCAAAAAATAGTATTAAATGGATCTCACTAACTTTGCATATTCACATTTTAAAATTAATTAATTTTTTAAATAAAAATATTGAAGAAACACTGAACTCAATGCAATTAGCCAATATTCTTATCTTTTACCTTTTAGTGACATTTTTTATTTTTTTAATAGTGGAAATTGTGGGCAAGAGAGGAGAGAGAGGGTGCCTCTGTCTCTATTACTCATTATTTTTTTCTTCTTCAATAAGAGTGCCTAATGAGTTTGATCCATATTGGGTGGAACATCTTCCATTGGAGATGCAGTTAGAACTCCATTAGTGGTTGGGAATCGAGTTTATAAATTAGTAGTATCAATTAATAGAGGCCTATCATAATCAATTAGGCATAAAAATATTACATGTAGAAAGATAATAATAATAATAATAAATACACTTAATAATTTAAATAATGACTTCTATATGGGAACACGCTTTTTCTCTCTCAAATAATGTTTATAAATAGAGACCTAGGGATTCCTTCAAAAAAAAAAGAAGAGAGACCTAGGGAGTTAAAAGATACATGTATAATAATATTTACATGTATGGTTCATGACCAATTTACTGGTCAAAGGAACATGCAATTGATTAAGGTTAATTTTCGGTTGTGTTGCCTGTGGGACATGATGTCATTAACATATGTGGAAAAAAGGTAGCATGAAGACTTTGGGATCTTGTCTGACTTGATTTAAGTCAAGGTGAAAAAAGAATAATAATAATGGAGCGAGAAAAAAAAATTCAGATATTGTTGAAATAAAACTGTGTGTGTCATTTTGAGACTAAATTTTGAGGCTAAAAGGACTAAGTGAAGAGGTATTCTTGGTCACAAGACCAAATCAATAGTGTTTGGATACACATATAAAAAGATGGTCCTTAAAATATTCAATATTTTTTTTTATCAATTTCCTCTTTACTATTAAAAAAAAATTATTTATGTGTGTGTGACCAAACATTTTTTTTTGGTCATGTGACCATATTAGAATTTCTCCTAAATGAATGCCTCAAGTTTTATTGCTAATTTTCTTTAGAAGAAATTCTTTAGAAGAATTGAGTTTGATTCTTAGTAGAAATAATTTCTAATCAAGTTTCACTTACTTTTTTACCGAGCTTTAAATTATTAGAACTCATTTTTTTAGAGTTTGATTGCCAAGTTTTTCAAAAAAGTTTTAATGTTGTTATATTTGAGGAATTTATATTGAGTGAATCATCAACTTCGTCTCTGAATTTTTACAGGTCGGCCAACTTCGTCCCTCAATTATGCAAAATATCAATTTAATCCCTGAATTTGTTAAATGTCAATCAAGTTAGTCCTTCTGTTCAAACAGAGCATTAACGGGGCTGACGTGGCCGTTAACCTCTCACATGTCAGACGCCACGTAGGCAGGGACTAATTTGGCCGATAATAACAAACATTTCGAAGGACTAAATTGATTGATTTGCAGAAAATGTTT
>Ga0315914_1009783_pt1 | contig 12192 bp, 10 predicted proteins | sample MpolenodulesMG_FD_203920 | JGI IMG/M metagenome (GOLD analysis project Ga0315914, IMG submission 203920) | Medicago polymorpha root nodule microbial communities from Los Angeles, California, United States - elongated nodules | ecosystem: Host-associated > Plants > Roots > Nodule | place: USA... | reverse complement strand
TTAAGATGTAGAAGGAATGAATGAGTTCTTGGTTTAGTTGTGGACTTGTCGTCAAGATTGAAATGTTAAAATCTTGGTTAATTTGGATAAAACATGAAGGAAAAAAATTACGTGCTTCATTGGTTTATGGAGCTAAGTCTTGGGTGTTGAAATTTGAGATCTAACTCATCCTTACAAAACCGGTTTGTGAAGTGAGGAGTGTCTCCTCTTTATAAACTCTCATCAAGAGTCTTATCTATCCGATGTGAGACTTCAGTTTTTCCCAATACATCCCCGTCACGCCCAGCACTATTTGGGTTTGGTGCATGAATCGGTAGGTGACCCTTGAATTCGACAAGCTCTAATACCATGTTGAAATTTTGGGGTCTGGTCCTAAATTAAAATTATCTGGACACATTCAAATTAAAAAAACAATATTAAAATAATGTAACTAGATTAATTTTTTTTTTGTCCTCCTAAGTTTATCTCAGTTGGTATGGACAATACATAAAATATGTAAGGTTCGGAGTTTCGAACCCCGACCACCACCACGAAAAAAGATTAATTTTCTTTTAATCTTTTTCATTTACGCGAGTGTCCGCATAACTTTAATTTTGGAAATGTGTCCAAATAAATATTGGGCTTTAGGGTTCATTAAGTGGTTAGTATGCATAGGTTAAATCATAAATGTTTTTCTACCAAAAAAAAAAATCATAAAAATAGTTGGTTGGTCGCAACTCATAAATTTTAGATACATATACATTTGAGAACAAAATAGAAGAGAAAAAATGAATAATGTGTAATTTTAAAATAATTTTTAAAATAATTAAGTTATATGTACTTTTGTGCCCAAATGTTTGAGATAAAGAAAACTTTCTCATGTTTGGATATGTAATAATTTTAATAAACTTTCGCTTGTGGAGGAATGGATATTTCATTAGTTTTGTTGCCGCCGTAGTTACTCGTGATTTTTTCTTATTGTTTCTTAATTGTTCCTTCGTGAGATTATCTCAGTTGATATGGATAATGTATAATATATATGTAAGGTCTGAAATTCAAACCCCGGCCACCAACAAAGAAAAATATGGTTCTTAACTAAAAATACAAGAAAAAACTATTTTTTTAGGAAGTATTTGAGAAAATCATTAATAGTTTTTTTTAAGAATTATACGAAAAGGAGGTAAAGAAATGCTCATAAGTTTCATGTTATATTGAAGCAGTTAGTTGAACTTAGGGATGACAAAAAAATCCGCACCTGTGGATATCCGCACTGAACTTAGGGATGACAAAAAAATCCGCACCTGTGGATATCCGCAGATAAAATCCGCCACAGACACGGAGCGGATACTTTAATGGATATCCATGGATAAAATAAACGGATTTTTTTAACTACTCGTTAATTAATAGATACAGATGCGGATTTAATGGTATCCACACCCGCAGATATCAACACCCGTTATCAAATCGAGTAAATTACATAAATAACCTTAATATCATTCAACTTCCTAAGAAAAACCTAGGTATTGTGAGTGTTATTAGTTACTACACTCCTTTAAAAGAAAGTGAAAGTGGTTGGAATTGTTGATGCAAGAACTTTGTTTTTGTTGAATATGATGAACTTTTCTTATGCTTTTGTTAAATCATAGAACTTTATTTTTGTTAAATGTAAGAAAAACGCATGTGAAGAACCTTTGTTTCTAAATTTTAGCTAAAAAAATTAAACAAATTTTTTATTTCATTTTTATAAATGTTATCCATGGATATATGTATAAACCCGCAGATACCTCAAAATCCGCATATTATTTGCTAAACGGATATCCGCACGGAATTGAATATGGTACGGATTTCATATTTATCCAACGGAGCGAACACAGATACCCATTTACATTGAACTTCATATTATCATGATAGAATCATTTTTGTTTATTACGGTAAATAAAGAATCATTCTGCCAATTAATCAATGCACTGCAAGAAGCCCTGCAGCATCCAAAAAGGTTATCCAATCATTCTGAAACTGTAATAATATGAAGAAAAAAATATAAAAGGATGGGATGTGAACCTGACGTGAATCGAACACGCAACCTTCTGATCTGGAGTCAGACGCGCTACCATTGCGCCACAGATCCCTGATGATATATTTCCACATTCATTAATATAGATACGCTGCAGTGAAGTTGATTGTGGTATATGAAATTGAAATCCTAATTAGTGACACCAAATTCTATAATAATAGAATTCAGTCAGAGAATATTGGCCAAAAAAATAAAATTGACTTTCTAAAATTTCATAACGATTTATTATATGATTTTTGTGTTTATTTATTCAGGAAAAGTGAAGGATGCCAGCCCCACCTATTCTTCTATTGTGTGATTGTTGAAAAGAGATCCTCTTTCCCTAAATTTATTTTTTATATTTTCATTAATAAAGTTTTCATGCGTAAATATTTAATTAAAATCATCAATTTTTAAGAAATATAGAGAATCTTTGTCAAAAAATGTAGAGAATCATTGACCGTAAAAAAAAATTATGTCCTCTGAGCTACTTTCATACTCTCTCTGACTTTTATTATAAGAGAAATTCATTGAATAAAATAATATATTTAGTAATAAAGATTAAATAGATCATTTATTAAATGAGCTTGAAAAATAAATTTTCTCTTATAACATATATAAGAGTAATACCATTTTAAGCCCTTAGGTTACACTTTGATTCCCTTGTTTGTTTCAAGTTATATTTGTTGATTCTCGGGAAGAAAATGATAGGAATATATATGCTTATGTTTGTTACAAGTTTACTAAATTTTATTCCTGGGTATAAAATGTTCCTGCGAATAGAAAAATTTTCCCAAGGAAAAGGATGGGAATAAAGTTCCCATGGAGATGGGAATAAATTCATAAATAATTACCTATTATAATCCCTATTTTTATGGTTCCTAGGAATATTATAAAGTTAACCAAACATATTTTTCCTAAATACCTTGGAATAAAATTCTCATCTTTATATTCCAAGGAATGTTATTTCTAGGAATAAATTTGATAAACTTGAAACAAACACAGCCCTGTTCTTTTTTTTTTAATTATAATGTGATTCCCTTAAGTTAATACACTTGGATTCCTAATTTTATTTTTCATTCTATTTTGGTCTCTTAAATTCCAAATATTATATATACTAGTCACTCAAGTTACAAGTATTAAAAACTTAAGTCATTAAAATTATAAATGTTAGTTACAAACGTCAGAAATGATCAAAGTATTTAACGTTTTTGACTTAAAGAACCAAAGTGTATGATGTTTGTAACTTCAAGGACCAAAATAACATGAAATTTTTTTAACGACCATAATGTGTAGTGTGTGTGGCTTAAGGGAGCAAAGTAAAATATAAAATAAAAGAAATTAAATATCGAACACGCCATATATATCATACCGAAATGGTTCTTCCAAACATATCTCGTACTAGTTTAATTTGGAAAATTCACAAAAAATAATAATAACAAGAGTTTTAGTTACATTATCTTTGTTTTTTGTCAAGGAGTTACATAGTCTTTGCTTTTACACGAAAATGATGTTGATATGAGTACTGTATACAAGACCGTGTATTCAAACTCAAATTTCGTGATAAAAATGGTTATGTTTTGGAGCGGTTTTGAGTTGGTGTATTACAATCTCCGTCAAGAAGGATGCTTCAAGTGTAAAATAGTCATCTCCCATTTGTTTGCTCCTTTCCGTAAAATAGTCAAACGTTAGTTAACATGATTTAATTCGATTTATTGGTATAGGTGTATTTTCAATATGATTAAACTCACGTAGGTGTATTTTTCAACGTGAGTTAACTCACGTTGGACGGAAATAAGCAAAAACTGATGGAAAAGAGCAATATTCACATGAATTAAATACCAGACAAATTAAATAATAATGGAGAATCACATGAATTTGCAGGCAATGTACATTACGAGTGAAAGGCACATGCAGGCAGGGAGAGCGTCAATCGCGTTGAAAATGAGAGTTTAATAGGATGATCCATCATCATCATCATTCAATTTCAAGTTGAAACATACACTTTAGCTTTTCATTACTCGGTGGAGTGGTAACATAAAGTTTAACCGCCATGGGCCATACCATGTCCATGACTATAGTAGAAATGTTCTGTTGGAAAATCGAAAAATGTATATTTTAACTTTTTTGAAAATCAAAAAATTGTTATATCAATTAAAATAAAGAGGAAGGGGTGTGAGGTAAACTAGAGCTTGTAATACTATAGAGTTGAAAAACACTGTATTCACTTTGGTATAACACATCGTTGAGTCTTTTGGCCGATGGAAGAGATTCGAAAAGATGGTTGGTTATTGGAGACTTTGTAGAAAACTAATTTCTTGTAACCCTTATATAATCTTTTTAATAGTGGATTGAAGAAATCTTTCTCCTCCATATGTAGGTTAAATTTGAGCCGAACTGAGTAAACAATTATCCTCATGTTTTTCTTCTCCTTTGTCTCATCTTATTATTGTTTGTTTTTGTTTGATAAGTTGTTCATTGGTTACTACTAATTTTGCTCCGCACATCAAAATATTGATGTGAGTTTTAATCGAATTCACAACATGATTGAATGGTAAGACTTTTTGATCCAAAACTTGTTTCAATTATTGTTGGAACACTAGTAACAATAGTGGAAAAGTTGGATAGAATAAACACCTTAGTAAGAGCTAGTATTGGTATGACTTAAAAATGTTCCACGTTGGAGAGCCATACTACATGGTAAGTGTTTATATAAGTGGGGGTGTCCTACAAGGGTGTGTGCTTGGGGTACCCACTTTTGCAAACGGGTGTGCGCTTAGAAATTATATATATTTCACACGCGACGCTACCGTCCGGCAAGCTGGGCTTGGGTAAAATAAAAGAATTTTTTTGTTACTTGAAAATGTTAAATTAATATATATACTATATATAAAGAAAAATACCCTTTTCAGCACTTTTGGACTGAATTTTTCTTTTCAAAAATGCCTTCAATTTTCAATACAAATAACACATGTAACAAATAGATAAGAATAAATTTAAATATTTAAAAAATATAACAAACACGATATGAATATATATATGTCTGTTTTTTTTTTCTTTATCATTTAAAAAGTGTAACAAACTAAATGAGTATATTTATACTTAATTTTTTATTATCCCAATTATACCTTTAAACAACTCGGGTAGTGGCGCGAAATATTTTAAAGAAAACGACCTGGTAATTTGAATTTTTAAAGGTACTTCTTTGAACTCGAAAATAACAATTATGAACCACATAATTGGTGTAAATCAAATCTACAATTGCATTTGAAAAATTGCAAGAGAAAAAGAAAAACCCAATTTAGCGCCTCAGTTTGTAGAATTCTGCCAACTTGGTCTAGTATATTATCAACTTAGTGCCCCAAATAATGATTTGGTACGTATACATTTGATACCAATTTGGACCGAGAGACAAACTTGATTAATATTTTATAATTTGATATAGAACTACGTTGATTCAGTCATACAAATTTAGAAACAAACATAGGGTTCATTTGAGTCCTAAAGCAAGGAAGACAAAGTCCATATATGACTAAATTTAAGGGGTATAGTATAAAAGTCAAAAAGAATACTAAGCTACATATCACTTTAATAATGATATGTGATTATTATAGATATACAAAATTCAATTTATAGCAGGCATGTCATAGTATAACTTTAGTTTGAAGCAACTACAAAATCATCTAAACCCGTTAACAGCGCCGAAGATGAATCATCAAATTGCTACCTTAAAAGTACCAACCAAAAAAAGATCCTCTATTTTTCCAATTTTATATTATCATAGCAGTAACACTCTTTGCATATATATTATTATGCAAAGAAATGTTTCATCAGTACAGCTTCCAAGCTTGAGTAGGTGTGTGACACTCTCACTCTTGAAGTGAGTCACGGTTTGAGCAGAATCACAAAACTGGTAATTTTTAAATCTCCTACATATGAAAGTGATGTCTCATTTTCAATTCCTAGTTTTTGACATTTTTACCTTAAAATGTAACCATGTTTTTCTGTTGGTTGTAGAAGAAATGAGAAGCACATGTTTTCTCTATCTGCTGCTACATGCTGTTGTTTTGGCTTTGCTTAGTGTTTCTCTAGTGCAAGCAGAAGATGGATACAAATATTTTACATGGACTGTAACTTATGGAACTCTTTCTCCACTTGGTACTCCTCAGCAGGTGTGCAATAGACTTGCAATATTGAATCTTATTAAGCTGTAATATTTTACTAGAAGTTTTTTTTCTATGGACTAAATGATCGATATGCCACGCTTTTACGGTTCATATTCATACTAAAAATCATAATCAAATGAGCCTTTACCCTATTGTTTCATATATCAAATGAGCCTAATCTAAAGTTTTGGTACTTCATTTTTTTAGGTGATTTTGATAAATGGTCAGTTTCCGGGGCCTCAACTAGACTTAGTAACTAATGAAAACGTGGTTCTCAATCTTGTCAACAAATTGGACCAACCATTTCTACTCACTTGGTGAGTTTCTCTATATATCATAAAGGTTATTCATTTTCTTAGTATATGTGGCATTTTATTTGACGAAATGGTTTAACATTTTTGCTGTAAACTAGGAATGGCATTAAACAAAGGAAAAATTCATGGCAAGATGGGGTATTAGGAACCAACTGTCCAATACCTCCAAACTCAAATTACACATACAAGTTTCAGGCCAAGGATCAGATTGGAACATACACATACTTTCCATCAACTCAACTTCATAAAGCAGCTGGAGGGTTTGGAGCAATTAATGTCTATCATAGATCTGTCATCTCAGTTCCTTATCCATACCCTGATGGAGATTTCACTTTGCTCATTGGTGATTGGTACAAGACCAACCATAAGGTAACCTAGATTAGGTTTTTGTCCTCCATTTTCTATACAAATTGAACACCATGTCATAACTTTCTAACATTACTAGTAATAGTAACCTTTGTTGCGAAGGATTTCGATTTTTTTAGTCACAAATTCCCGCAGCTAGCACATCGTTAGTTGTTGGATCGAGATTGAACAGTGCAGAAAGCAAACATATTTTAATTATTTTTTAACTCTAAAATACTGAGCTTGAAATCCGGACTCTAATATCGACCCAACGACCACTGATGTGCTGATTTTCTTATTGCATAAATGCATAGAATTCGTGACTGCAGAAAATCCAAATCATGTTGTAACACGAGTCTGAAGAGAAAGTCGCATGTTAATTAAAAAAAATAATGTGATGACAAGTGGCAAGAAAAATATTTTCTAAAAAATAAAGTGGACCTCAATAGGTCTTTCTTAATTCTAAGGATGAATTTGAATCCTAATATTCATCTATATGTTTTGATTTTGCAGGCATTAAGAGAGTCATTGGATTCTGGAAAATCTCTAGCATTTCCTGATGGTCTCCTCATCAATGGTCAAGCTCATTCAACTATAAATGGTGATCAAGGTCAGTCTTTTCAAAAGAATATAGTTCTACTTTTTTTTGCAAATTCTAGGAAAACCATTAAACTTTTTCATTAAATTTGTTTTGCAAACAATATTTATACTTAGTTGCTTAATTTCAGGGAAGACTTATATGTTCAGAATCTCAAATGTGGGAATGTCAACATCGATTAACTTCAGAATTCAAGGACATGCCCTAAAACTAGTTGAGGTGGAAGGGTCACATGTTATCCAAAACATATATGACTCCCTTGATGTCCATGTTGGGCAATCAGCTGCTGTTTTGGTAACCTTAAACCAATCTCCTAAGGACTATTACATAGTTGCTTCAACAAGATTTTCGAGAAGGATTCTTACAGCAACTGCAGTGTTGCACTATACAAACTCTCACTCCCCTGCTTCTGGTCCTTTGCCTAGTCCTCCTGCTTACCAATATCATTGGTCTTTGATACAAGCTAGAAGCTTCAGGTAATAAATATGGTGATTTTCATATTTTAAAATTTTTCAATTTTGATCTTATACATAATTTTGATTTCAGATGGAATCTAACAGCAAATGCAGCAAGGCCAAACCCACAAGGATCATACCATTATGGAAAAATTACTCCTACAAAGACAATTGTATTAGCCAATTCAGCACCATTAATTAACGGAAAATTACGTTACGCTGTTAACAAGGTTTCCTATGTAAACTCTGATACACCACTCAAGCTTGCGGATTACTTCAACATTCCTGGAATTTTCAGTGTGGATTCAATCCAAAGCATTCCTTCTAATGGTCCTGCTTATGTAGCTACCTCAGTATTGCCAACTTCTCTCCATGACTTTATTGAGCTTGTTTTCCAGAATGATGAAAACACAATGCAATCTTGGCATCTTGATGGTTATGATTTTTGGGTTGTAGGGTATGTAATATTTTTTATTTGCATTTTGCTTTAATCATGTTTATGTGCTTTATTAGAAATAATCATCGTTGCTTAAAATTGTTTTAAGGGGGAGATGATGATGATGTTTATTGTGATGATTACAGTTATGGTTTTGGCCAGTGGACCCCAGCCAAGAGAAGAATATATAATTTAGTCGATGCCCCGACCAGGCACACTGCACAGGTAACTCCTTTATAAGTAGAAATCAAACTTTGTACTCGGTATCCGAGATTTACATCACTCATACACTTCATACTAATCATTCGTGTTAGATTTCGATGGTACAGTATGACTGCATGCGGTCAGTCACATTTGGACCATCCGATATTAACATTTGTAATATGTTATCTTTTGGTATCCTTACTTGGTGTGCTACAAATTATGATAGGTGTATCCAAATTCTTGGACTACCATATTGGTGTCGTTGGACAACCAAGGTATGTGGAACCTGAGGTCTGCAATATGGGAACGACAATATCTTGGGCAACAATTATATCTTAGGGTTTGGACTGATCAACGTAGCCTTCGTAATGAATATAACATTCCCACTAATGTATTGCTTTGTGGTAAAGCCACTGGACATCACGTTTAATATGTTATTGTCAACAACCAATTTTATGGTATTTGTCTTCTAGTCATGATTGTTTGACTACAAAAGAAATTTTAAGGAAAAAAGATTGTGAGTTTCTAAATTATGTGGCTGTTTTACTCGTGTAAATTGAGGAAGATCTTGTATTAAAATTTTATTGCTCATTTTCGCAATTAATTTCCTAGTTGGTCATTGAAATTTATATAATAGTGTGAAAATGAACGAGGCTAGATTTTATTTGTGTAAAATCAAAAGGAAGGTTTACCTCCTTTAGATTAGGAAAAATAAAGAAAGTTGTACCCAAAAAAAGAAAAGAAAGGAAGATGTTATGGAAAAACCATACATGATTTTCAAAAAAGAAAAGCTATACACCAAAAGAGCATAGATGGACAACACAAAAATTGTGCTTTATTGGATGTGTACATTTCAATTGACTTTAAGGGTGAGAAAAAGTTGGAGCAATTAGGACCATCAAAATTCAAAGAGTTGCAAAGACGAAGCCTTTTCAAGTCCATAACAGTGTTTGGGTAAAAGAGTAATCATTTTATTAAAGTTTTGCTTAAATTTTATTTCTTACACGTTTTAAAATACAAATTATTTATTAAACTAATGTAATCATTGACCAATGGAAGTTGGGTCTAGTAGAGAGACTAAACCTCTACAACGTAGTGAATTAATGTTTAAATCATGGTTGAGAGAAACACCTACATTTTGTATTGAACATGCCTTGAATATATTCTGGAATGATCTTATGAGAAATACTAATGCAATCAATTTTCAAATATTTCTTTTTCATTTGATAAAAAAGTCAATCAACTTAGTTTTTATTGAGATAATATTAGTTTTTCTTAATTTCATATTTGAAACAAACAAAATATAAGACATTTTTATTAAATAATTTTTTGAAAAAAATAATTTTGAAGGTTTAAGGCAATTGATGTCTTGATGACCTTATCTTGCACTGGTCATGCTCGAAACTATTACAACACAAATTGTTAAAAAAGAAAATCAACATATTTTCTTTGCAAGTTAAGCATGGCTGTGAGACAACCTCTAAAAATTCTCCATGAAAGAAGCTTCAAGAGAGGGGAAACTTGTGGTCTGTTTGGGAAGAGGATTTTAGAGGAGAGGGGAGACGATGACTTGTTTTTCTTTTCTAAATTATGCAAGTAAGAAACTGTTTTTGAAAAAAGTAATGCTATATCTAGCGAAATTTCTTTTCTTGAAATATCCCGAAGTGTATTTTATGAGTGAAAGAGTGTTAAAATCCACAAGTCATTCTTTTCCTTTCTACACATTGATGATTTCTTTAGTTATTGACAACATATTTCAACTAACCATTCATTCATATTTTGTTGGAGAAGATCATGAAAAGAAATTATCAACTCTTTTTAGAAGTGGTAATTAAGGAGCTTTGCACAATATGGAAGATCAAGAGAAAGAGAAAGGGAAGGGCACATGAAACCTCAAAATCCAGCCTTCGAATTAACAAGACTTAATGTAGATGATGATAAGCTTGTCTGAATGATTCATTAACTATATCCCGATGTTTACTACTCACTCCATGTTGAATCACACTACTGAACATGTTGAATCACACTAGTGACATTGTATTACACTTTTTAACACACTTGTTATTGTTGACTTAAATTCATACAGATTTACTAATACGAATTATGTTTAGGAAATAAATATTCTGTAACTAAATCTAAGGGGTTTCACAGCTGCTGCATCGTACACCAACTGTAGAGGATCAATTGCATTTCTTCCATATTTCCTATGGATCTGGTCCTATAATATACTATGAGGAATTGCAGGATAATTATGCTGGCCTTGTTTGACTTAGCAAGAGGAGTGTTGACTTAATTGATTCCAAAACTAGTTGAATTTTATAAAACACCTTATCAGTAACTACACGAGGCACATATGTATCCTCTATCACTGCTTAAATGAAATAAAATAAAATCCATCACTATCAAAAAAATGCTCTTGAATGATCTTCTTAGCATAGGAAATTTCATTTAATTTTTTTTAGTTTTAATATATATATTAAAAACTTTTACAAATGTAGCTATGTACCTTTTAAAAGAATGGTTGAGATCAACTCTAAGATGGACTGCAATATTTTTCATGAACTCATTTTTTATTGGCTTTTATATGTGTTTAGTCTCTGCAAATAGAGGTCATTTAAAATTTGGTCATTGTATTCGTTAATCTTGGCATTTTGTCCTACCAAAATTTAATCACTTAAAATTCAGTTTCTAAACTCATTTAACCACTGCCACGTCATTAATCTAATGAGGTGGCACTGCTAATTATTTCATACGCACGCGAAATGTCCAAAATGCCCTTAGTTGTTCCAGTTAAACAGGAAAGGACGAAAATACCCTCCTCTTTCATCTTCTTCTTCCATTGAAGAAGAACAACGCCAACACTGTTCCAAAACATCAAAACCCAGCATGTTGTCATTTTCTTCTAATTGATACTATCACCATTTTCTTCTTCTTCTTCTTCTTAGATCTCGTCCCAAAACATCAAAACTTAACATTGTTCTTCGGAATTGCGTCGCGGAGTAGATCTTTACTCCGATGAAATCCTCTGTCACACCGCCTTTAACAGCAGTCGGAAAACGCGCCAGAATTGAAAAAAAACATAAAAACAATGGTTTCATTTTCGTCCACGTGTTTCATCCTCCAAGAAATCTCTGTCGCGAATATCGCCAGTTTTACTGATCTCGTGAACGAGCCTTCGCCGGTTCCAACAACGGTTTCCGTTTCCGTTTCCACCGTTTTCGCTCTCCATACATCTTACAAACCCTTGCTCCGCCGTTTCCGCTCTTTGAGATCGATCTTTGAATAAAGGAAAAACAATAACAATGATGTTGTTAAATTTGCAAGGAAATTGTTGAAGTAAATAAAATAGTCACAAGGAAGGGGGGGTTGAATTGTGACCCTTTAAAAATTAACCTGCAACTTAAAATTAATTCTCAAGTGGTTTACTTGGAAAAGTTAAGTTAGTGAAATTGCTTCAGAACGTTCTGACATTCTTGTGCAAATTATGCAGAAACTGATTTAATCAAGTAACTGTATTGTGTGTGTATAGTGTATACTGAATTTAAAAGAGTAAAGGGAAGAGAAAGAACACACAGAAATTTATAGTGGTTCACCCAATGTGGGTTAGTCCACTCCTCACAATCTTGTGAGAGTTTCCACTAT
>Ga0315914_1009782_pt1 | contig 12194 bp, 10 predicted proteins | sample MpolenodulesMG_FD_203920 | JGI IMG/M metagenome (GOLD analysis project Ga0315914, IMG submission 203920) | Medicago polymorpha root nodule microbial communities from Los Angeles, California, United States - elongated nodules | ecosystem: Host-associated > Plants > Roots > Nodule | place: USA... | reverse complement strand
AGCTTCGTGCACTGATTCAATCATCCCTTGAATCTCACACTGATTCCATTCATACCGCTCTACACAATCATTTACTGGAAGTTGATTCCAAGGTCGCTAATTTGAACCCAAAAACTCAACCACAAAGCCATGGATCTTCTGGGGCAGCGGCACGCACCCTGAAGCTTAGTGTCCCCCGTTTCGACGGGTCAAACCCTACAGATTGGCTATTTCAAATCGAAGCATTTTTCAATTTCCACGAAACTCCAGAAGCCGCTCGTTTGCAGATCGTATCCTTTCATATGGGTGGATTCATTCTTGCAAAAGGTGAGTTGACACTCAAGTAGAAATCAGACCTCATTCTCAATGGACCTAAAATGCAAAATTTTGTATCATCTTATGCTTGGGTGGATTCACATACTTGCTGCAGTTATCATATAATGAAAGTTTATATTAATTGATGCATATTTCATTTCATTGGCAATGAATCAGATGATATTAAGCGCTGGTGGATTTGGGGTTACTGGATTTCACCTTTAATGTTACACATAATGCTATAATGGTGAATGAATTCCTTGGAAATAGTTGGAACAAAGTAATTTCTGAAACTTATGACATTATCATTATCTTTCATTTCAAAAATGTGTAGGCCTAATTTCATTTTCTTTTCAATTACAGATAACGCCATATCCAAACATGACAGTGGGAGTTCTATCTTTGAAATCACGTGGATTCTTCACACATGCATATTGGTATTGGATAGGAGTTGGTGCATTAATAGGATTTATTTTCCTTAACAACTTTTTATACACTATCACTCTCACTTACCTTGATCGTGAGTATCTTTATGTTTGGTTATTTATTAAGATTCTCATTGTGATGAAAAATGATACTAATACATATACTTGTTTTTTTAAGCACTTGACAAGCAACAAGCAACAATAAAAGAAGAATCAGGAGGCAATAATGCACCAAATGATAGAGATCAAGAAATTGAATTAAGAGAATCAGGTCATATATATTGTTTATACCTCCTCACACAAATATTTCAATGCATGTATACTAGAAAAAGTTAAAGTAGCGATAGAAATTTAGAGACGGAAAAAGCAAAATCTGTCTCTAATTCTATCGCTAAATATTAGAGACGCCAAATTTGGTGACAATTTTAATTTTTTCCATCGTTATTTTACATTTTTTTTAGTGACTTATAGGCTTACTAACCTAATAGGTTTTTTTTAACTGTGTTGGTTGTGCAGAAAATTCTAGAAGATCTACTGCTGTTGCTGATTCTAGCCGTGGGAAGAAAAGGGGAATGGTTCTACCTTTTGAACCATATTTTATCACATTTGACGAAATTGTATACTCTGTTGACATTCCACAAGTAAGTCATTTTCAAAGTTATTAATTAGCATTGGGTTTAGATAATCAAGGTTTCGAATTGCAGTTATAGTTGCATTGTGATCACGTCGCAATTGTTGACATTGTGGAAAATTTCATGGTCAAATGAAGTTGACATTCTGGCTACCCTAAAAAGCAAGAAACATTTGCCAGAATCTCTGGCTATTGTGAGCAGAATGATATCCACTCCCCTCAAGTTACTGTCTGAGTCCTTACTGTATTCAGCTTGGCTTCGTTTACCGGCAGAAGTTGATTCCAATACCAGAAAGGTTAGTATTTACTGCTCAAGACACCTTATCATTTTCCCTCATACATACCTTTTTAAGGTCCTTATTAGAGGATATGAAATATCGTATAATATCTTGACATAATGTTGGCGTATCATGAATCATCTCATTAGATTAGTTTCCTATCTCAGTATTTGAAGATTACTTTCCATATTCAATTATGATTATAGGTCTTGTATCCTTATAAATAAGGGTTAGTAGTATTTAGTCTTTTGTATCATATTCTCTTGACTTTATTATTATGATTAAAGATTAGTTTCCTCTCTTGACTTCAACAATCCTAAATAACTTAGCTTTCGAACTTAAACTTGTTATTCTTACTTTTGAATCTAACAAATGCTTGTAGATGTTCATTGAGGAAGTTATGGAACTAGTCGAGCTGAATCCGCTGAGGAACTCACTGGTTGGTTTGCCTGGTGTGAGCGGTCTTTCAACCGAACAGCGCAAGAGGTTAACTATTGCAGTTGAACTAGTAGCCAATCCATCCATAATTTTCATGGATGAGCCTACATCTGGATTAGATGCTAGAGCTGCTGCAATTGTTATGCGAACTGTTAGGAACATGGTTGACACAGGAAGAACAATTGTTTGTACCATCCATCAACCAGGTATTGATATATTTGAATCTTTTGATGAGGTAAGAAATGATATAATGAAATCAACATGCTTATGAAAATTTCTTTGCTCATGTGGACTCAAATCTAATATATGTTACATGTGATTCTAGTTATTCATGTTTAAGAGTGGAGGACAAGAAATATATGCTGGGCCATTAGGTCGTTATTCTAATCAATTGATCAAATATTTTGAGGTTGGATTTAGATGCAATTTTATTTCAACAAGTGAACAACCTTAATTCTTGAATCACCATTTACTTATTTTCTTATATTTTCTTTTGTCTAGAGTATTGAATGAGTAAGTAAAATAAAAGATGGATATAATCCAGCGACATGGATGTTAGAAGCGACGAGTCCAGCACAAGAAGTTGCATTAGGTGTTGATTTTCATGAGATATACAAATTTTCTGAACTATATAGGTAAGAAATAATATACAATACTATTATATGGATCAGGGTATGAATTTGTTAAATGTAGTACCTGCAGTAATCATATTCAGAAAAGGCTTTAATTATTATTGTTCAGAAGAAATAAGCAACTTATAGCAGAATTGGGCAAACCTGCTCTTGGTTCCAAGGATCTTTATTTCCCTAGCTAATACTCACAATCATTTTTAGTTCAATGCTTGGCTTGCTTGTGGAAACAACGTTGGTCTGTTATGATTCAAATAGCACATGAGAAAACACACTTGGCAAAATGTAATTGGTTGAGGTAAATGGACATGTGGCTAGTGATTGTGCATAAATAGGGAAAGGATAATCACTAAAGGTTATGAAGAAAAATGATGAAGTCTCTCCCCTCTCCCTTTGGTATTCTCTAGTAGAGTAATGGTTAAGTTCTTCTATCTTTTCTTTAATGTTTCTATGCACTAAGAACATCAATTTTAATTGGGTTCTCAACTATCAATTTCATCTTTGATTCAATAATCAATTCTGAATTATCCATTTTATTCCCTTCTCAATTTGAGAACCCTTACATGGTCATATTTGGCGCAACCCGTTATACACTGCTGTTAGGTTTTACTTTGCTACGTTCATAGCATTGCTGTTTGGAACAATGTTTTGGGACCTCGGACGCAAATAGTAAGTGAAATCTTCCAAAATGTATGAATGTATGCTTAATTATTTGATATTTCATTTCCACTTGAATTGTGACGCCTTTTGTGGATTCCAGCACAAGAGGACTAGACCTATCTAATGCCATGGGCTCAATGTACACTGCTGTTTTCTTCATCGGGATCCAAAATTCTGCCTCGATACAACCAGTAGTAGCTGTTGAAAGAACTGTTTTTTATCGAGAAAGAGCTGCTGGAATGTATTCTGCCTTACCCTATGCACTTGCACAGGTAATAAAATCATTATTTCACACACAATCATTATTTACTTACTCATGTTAACATAACTTACTCTCTTTTGTCACAGGTTTTAATAGAGCTACCTTATATTCTAGCACAAGCATTATCATATGGTGTAATAGTTTATGCCATGATTGGATTTGAGTGGACTGTACAAAAATTCTTTTGGTACATGTTTTTCATGTTCTTCACATTTTGCTACTTCACCTTCTATGGTATGATGACAGTGGCAGCTACACCAGATTACCATATTGCTGCAGTTTTGGCATCTGCATTTTATGGAAGTTGGAATCTCTTTTCTGGATTTATCATTCCAAGACCTGTAAGCATTTTTTTAATGATAAACTTTTTTTAAAAGGATTTATATTTGGTGACATAAATAGTATCTATGAATGGATTAAGTAGAAGAACTTATGATATTTTTTATAACAGAGAATGCCAGTGTGGTGGAGGTGGTACTATTGGGCAAATCCTGTGGCTTGGAGCTTATATGGATTATTTGCATCACAATTTGGAAATATATAAGACATATTGGAATTGGAAAATGTGTCAGTTCAAGAATATATAAGAATTTATTATGGTACCAAACATGATTTTATAGGTGTTTCTGCAGCTGTGGTTTTTGGAATTGCAATACTCTTTGCTTTTACTTTTGCTGTATCAATTAAAGTCTTTAACTTCAACATAGATAGATTAGTGATGTAGGAAGATTGTCTGCGCGTATTGAAGACGAAGTGACGCGCAAGAAAGGCTCAATGGAAATCGTGCGGATTTGGCAGCAGGTGTTCGAATGACTTGAAACATACCTTTTTGGAAAGGGAATCTGTCCACGAGTAGAACTCATCACTTTGCCATGATGTATGGGAATTTTTGAAAATTGCTGTTCTGACTTCAAAAACGTCATATTGACACATGAAAATTTCCAAAAAAACCTAGCGGTAGTTAACTACCGTTCTGCAAACCGGCATGCCGACGATAGTTAACTACCGTTGTGTTCGTAACATATTCAAGTCAGTAGCCAAAATCCAGCCACTCTTTCATCACTCACTCTCTCTCAAAACTTCAATTTTCTTTCACATTCTCTCTAAAAAAAACTTTACCAAATCATCCAAAGAAATTTCTACTAAATCACAAGGAAGTAATCACTTAGGCTATTGTCATAATTTTTATAGTTAGTATATATGTTTATAATTTTAGTTGTAGTTTATTTTTAAGTTTTTGATTTATTTTTTTTAATAGAGTTATGTTGTAGATCTGAAATGTTATTAACAAAAATTATGAATACTTGTTATAATGGAGTATATTTCTTAAATTTATAAAAAAAATTCAAATTTTATATATTTTTTAGGGTTATTTTTATGATTTTTAGGGTTTATGTATAATTTACACTCCAAGTGTTTGATGAAATGTTTGAATGAGTTTTTCATTGATTGTTTTTAATTTTTTATTGTGTAGATTTGAAACAATGGCCGGGTGAATCGACATTCATGCACAATTCAACGGCGGAGAACCTCAGAGGTTGAAGGTTCGGTGCCTTGGTGTAACGTTAAGAGGTCTTAAGGATCAACTGAATGAATTCAACTAAGGAGTCAACCGCAGAGACACAAGGAGGGTGAAATACGTTCGGTATAAACGTCCAACGCTGAACGATGGGAGAATATCATTCACTTGGGTGAAATTAACGAACGACGAAAATGTGAAGAACATGTTTTGGGAGCACAACATGTTCTAGTGGATCGATATGTGTGTAATGTTGCTGAGATCAACTGAAGATATCATCAAAAGTTTAATTCCGCCAAAAGATCGTCATTAGGTAGGGAATGCACCTTCCAACTACAACAATTGTTTTACTCTGAAATGGGGTAATTCAAACTTGTTAAACGACAGTTCCCAAACATTCGCCCGACAATCCTATTGTTCCATTCAAAAGATTAAGTTTCTGTTAGGTTGGTTTAGATGAAGGTATTGAAGTGTCAAGGAATGAACCTCATTCTTTTGACACTTGAATACCGTCATCCAAACCAATCCTAACAAAAATTTAATCTTTTGAATGGAACTATAGAAATGTCGGGTGAATGCTTGAGTCCTGCTGTTTAGCAAGTTTGAATTTACCCATTCAGAGGTAAGACAATTGCTGTAGTTGGAAGGTACATTCCCGAATGTAATGTAATGTAATGATAGAACATATTTATGAACTTTATGTAATGTAACATAATGTAACTTTTATTCGAATTTATTTAATACGCAATTTTGATTCGAATTCACGCTAAGTTTAATTAGTCTTTATTCGAATATATTTAATACATAATTTTTATTCAAATTCACGCCGAGTTTAATTAGTCTTTTTCGAATTTATTTAATACGCAATTTTTATTCGAATTCACGATTAGTCTTTTTTGGATTTATTATTCAACGCAATTTTTATTCGAATTCACGCTGAGTTTAATTAGTCTTTTTCAAATTTATTTATTCTTTAATACACAATTTTTATTCAAATTTATTTATTTCATATACAATCTTAAAATAAATGCAAATAAAAACAAAAATAAAGGAACACAAGTAATATATACAAAATCTCATTTTATTAATATAATAATACATTTACAATGGGGTAAAACTAAATCTGCTTCGTTATACCGATAACATTAACAATAACATCTTCGTCGTACATTTATTCCTTAATAGGTGGAGTCATCTTCGTCATACCAATAACATTAACAATTGACTTGAGAGCACCCAAAATTGAACCTAGAACTTCCGGATACTCTTCTCCAAGATACTCGTACAAGACAACACTAAGATGACCCAAAATTGTTCCTCACCTTTGCACTTTTGTTGTTTAACAATACATTTAACTGCTGCTTAGGTTAAAACAAAGAAAAAAACCCACAAACCATAAACCCTAAATCCTGGGGTAAAACCAATTGAAAGAAGCCTCTTGAAATTTTCAAATTTTCAAAGAGGCCTCTTTCAATGAAAGACGAATGATGAAAAACCAACATTTTGTAGAAGAAAGAGGAAGAATGAGAGTAAGGAGAAGAGAATGTGAGGAAATGGTGAAGGTTGGGAGAGTTTTTATAGAGAAAAAATGTTGAAAAAATAGGTTGAATGATGAAAAAAGAGGTTGAATGAATGATGGAAAAAGAGGTTGACTGATGGAAAAAGATGTTGAATGATGAAAAAGAGGTTGAATGATGAAAAAAGAGGTTGAATGATGAAAAAAGAGGTTGAATCCTAGAACGACCGTAGCGGCAGTTAACTGTTGCCGGTTTGCAGAACGGTAGTTAACTACCGTTGGAGGCTTTTTAGGAATTTCCATGTTGTATTAGGACTTTTTGTATGTCAGCAATTTTTGGGATTTTTAACCATCCGAATTCATCTGAAGGCCCAAAACCGGATTTTAATATTTCAGTCCACTTCTTCAAAAAATATTTCAGCCCACTTTTATTTTATTATTTCTGTTTGGATTTTCGGCTCATTAGGTTTCATTATTTCCTAGTAATTTAAGCTTATCAATTGTAGCCTAAGAGGCGGTCTTTCATTCAATCAAATTACAGAACTTTTCTCTATTTTCTGGGGGATTCCTGAAACCCTTTTTGACAGGTTTGTGCTTGCAACTTGTCTGTTTATCATGTAGTATTTGACTAGGAAATTTAGTTTCACATTTTAGACTTAAACTGAAGCTTCTGTCTATAAATGTATATGTCTCTATATATGACTTTAGCGAAGCATTAATTTATTCAGAAATTAATATAAAAATATTGGCATGTCAATTAATTCAATGTGTCCTTTCCATTGAGTTTAAGCTGGACAAGAATATAGTACTGTCAAGAAATTGTAACGTAGTTCATACTATAGATTATTTTTTTTCAAAAGGTATGCTACAAAATACTAATAATGTATGTTATGTTGCATTGCATGTGATCTGGAAATTAGTCAAAGATTGGCACCCGACACATTTATTTTGCTCACAATACATATTCTATGTTTAATTGCACGTGTCAAGCATCTCTCATATCAATAACACAATTTTTATTTTTCTTTTTAAATACTACTACCTCCTATTCACAATGAATATCACTTTTTGAAATAAAATTGTTTTAAAATAAATCACAATATTTTGTTTTCAATGTAATATTAATTATTTTTTCAATTGTATCATCTCATTAATACTATATATATACTTTATTCATAAAACATGTTTCATTTTATATTTTTTTTTGAAGGGATTTCAAATTTTATTTATGATAGTGACAAATTCATCAATAGTTAAAAGGATAATTTGATTAATTAAATTATTATTCCCTCTCTTCAATTTAGAGTCATTTGTTAATATGCAAAATGAGCAAAAGTGACACTGATTTTAAAATAGAAAGTCATTTACCTTTTCAATGTCATGTTTTAATTTATTTTTTTTCTAAATGTCCACATTCTTAAATTGAATTGACCAAAAGTACCATAATTTGGTCAATGATAAAAAAAAGTAGTTACATTTTAGTTACTTCTCAACTAAACTCGATATATTACCATGATCCTTTCTCTTGAAAACCTTAAGTTTCAAATAAAAAGAAAATTAAGTATTTCCTTAACATTCATTTGCCTCAAGTTACTTGCCAATTTAAATATATCAAAATAATACTAATTACATCTTTTGAATACATAAAAGAACCTCAATATTTTTTTTAAGATGAGTGCATAAATCAAGGGAATATTAATATTAAGAAAGAGGCAAATTCTTTAATAGCCACATGGAAAGATAGGGTTGGTTATTTAAAACAAATTTGATGAAGTCAATAATTTCAAATTTTCAATAGAGAGGCCAACTGTTAGTTACCACCAAAACAATATTTAAAAAGTGCTTTGTCAGAATGCCATTTATATATTATTCTTGTCAGCTTTCAATGTGTATACAATAATCAGCCATATTCTTCTAACATGTGATGAATTAAAGTTCACAATATTTTTTCATTATCAATATTTATATCCTTTTAGTTTCAATTAGTGAAAGCAGTACAAATAATACATACTAAAAAAACACATGCACAAATCATATAGTCATAAATTGCCACCTTATATCAATATATAAATAATCAAGTTTTCCTATCTCAAGATTATTGGAAAGAACAACTCATTGATCATAGTTTTATTTCATCTTCTTCACTTTTTTAATCACAAAGATAAACACTGCTTGAAATTCCTTCATTTTTTTCTGCAGTTGCTGCAAATAGCATTTTCTTCTGGTGTCTATCATATCAGTTTGTAACTGCATTAGCTTTGAAAAAGAAAGAAAAAGTTTCTGTGTTTTGGTGTTAACTTTTGATAGTGGTGCTGTTGAGTTGCAGCAATGGAAGGAAGTGATATATATAGTGCAAGTAACAGTCTCCGGTTTAGTATGAGAAGTTCTTCTACTACAGGTTGGAGAAACAGTACAGTGGAGGCTTTTGCAAAGTCTTCGCGGCGCGAAGAAGATGATGATGAAGAAGCTCTTAAATGGGCTGCACTTGAAAAACTCCCTACTTATAACCGTTTGAGGAAAGGTTTGTTGGCGACATCGCGTGGAGTTGCCAATGAGGTTGATATAACAGATCTTGGATTTCAAGAGAAACAGAAACTGTTGGATAGGTTGATTAATGTTGCAGAAGAGGGAAATGAAAAGTTTTTGTTGAAGCTCAAGGAAAGAATTGATAGGTAATGTTGTTTTCATTTTCGCTTCAACTGAAAAATATAAGAGAACATATTATAGATCCTATGTTTTTGAAAGTTTTGAAATTAGATCTAGCATTTATAATAATTTTTGAAAATACTGATTGATCTTTCTTCATAGCTTTTTCTGTTTTCGCCACTCAAAAACTGATTGATCTTTCTCACTATGGTGATTTTTTTTTTTTAAATTCTTTTAGAGTTGGGATTGAGATTCCAACAATTGAAGTTAGATATGAGCACCTAAATGTTGAGGCAGAAGCTTATGTGGGAGGCAGGGCTTTGCCAACTTTGTTGAACTCAATTACTAATACATTCGAGGTAAATACAACCAGATTATACTTTCTCAGTTGTTATTGCTGTTTCTTTATTTCGCAATTAGTCTCATAACTTTTTTTTTCTGTGGTCTTTCAGAGTATCTTGATTTCTCTCCATATTCTCACAAGCAAAAAGAAGCAAATGACTATCCTCAAAGATGTTAGCGGAATAGTCAAACCTCGCAGGATGACACTGCTTCTCGGTCCTCCAAGTTCTGGAAAGACTACACTTCTTTTGGCTTTGTCAGGAAAGCTTGATCCCAATCTCAAGGTGAAAAGAAATTTCTCTTAATTTCACTAATATATATTGTTCTCTTTCGCTGTTCACGAGGTTTCAGTTCAGTAGTAAAAACTTGACCTTATAATCTTAAGGGACAAAGTTCAAATCCCCTTGAGTACAATATTAAAACGTCTTTCATAAATAATAACTTCAATGTCATTGTGTCCTCCAGGTATCTGGGAGAGTGACTTATAATGGACATGGAATGGATGAATTTGTACCTCAAAGAACTGCTGCGTATATTAGTCAGCATGATGTTCATATTGGAGAAATGACTGTTAGGGAAACCTTAGCTTTCTCAGCAAGGTGCCAAGGTGTCGGATCACGTTATGGTTAGTACTTTTCTACAGAGTTTGTGCCTTTTTTCTATCTATCACTCGTTTCTGAAAAACCACACATATGTTCGGAAGTATACTTCCGGCCAGAAAAAAAGAAACGTGTTTTTGTTTGAACGGCACAAAAGCCATGTTTTTTTTCAGAAGTATAACAAGTAATGTTTTTTGTGATCCATAGACTTGTTGGCTGAGCTGTCTAGAAGAGAAAAGGAAGCAAATATTAAGCCAGACCCTGATGTTGATGTCTTCATGAAGGTGAGAAGAAGAAATTATCAACATTTATTGCAACAAAACAAGTTAATGAAATTAATTCTAAGGCAATTAATATTAATACATTCTATTGACTTTGGATATACAGGCAATGGCAACTGGAGGCCAACAGGAAAGTGTAGCAACTGATTATGTACTAAAGGTATTGCCAAATTGAGATTCTCTCATTCTTTAAAAGTTTTGTAACATTATCCATGCAATACAGTCACAACGTATTTAGAGTCTATTTGGATCTAATTTACTTCAAAATTATGTAGCTTTTGGGATTAGATGTATGTGCTGATACTATGGTGGGGAATGAAATGTTGCGTGGTATATCCGGAGGGCAAAGAAAGCGAGTTACCACAGGAGAGATGTTGGTTGGACCAGCAAATGCTTTATTCATGGATGAAATATCTACTGGCTTGGACAGTTCCACAACTTTCCAAATTGTGAGATCTCTTCAGCAATATGTTCACATTCTAAATGGAACTGCAGTTATCTCTTTACTTCAGCCAGCACCAGAGACTTATGACCTTTTTGATGACATTATTCTTATATCTGATGGTGAAATTGTCTACCAAGGACCTCGAGAACATGTTCTTGAATTTTTTGAATCTGTTGGTTTCAAATGTCCTGAGAGGAAAGGTGCAGCTGACTTTCTTCAAGAAGTAAGTCAAAGTTTATATCTTGAGTCCATTCTTTCAGCTGACTATATGAAGATATGTACATAAATGCTTATACGAAGATGTTTATCGAAACATGACTTTAATCTTTCTTCTTGCAGGTAACTTCAAAGAAGGATCAAGAGCAGTACTGGGTAGACAGAGAAAAACCATACAGGTTTGTAACTGTTACTCAATTTGCCGAGGCATTTCAATCATACCATCTTGGGAGGAAAACTGGAGACGAGCTTGCAATTCCATTTGACAAGTCTAAGAATCATCCGGCAGCATTAACAACTAAAAAGTATGGTGTTAACAAGAAAGAACTGTTAAAGGCTAACTTCTCAAGAGAGTATTTGCTTATGAAAAGAAATTCATTTGTTTACATCTTCAAGATATGTCAGGTAAATTTGTAGTTTCTTTACATGAATAAATATTTTGATTTTCTGAATATTTTGCAGACATGATTTTAACTGCTGATTATTCTTCCTATGTTTTTTAGCTTCTCCTCATGGCAACAATTGCAATGACACTATTTTTAAGAACTGAGATGCACCGCGATTCATTGAATGATGGAGGTGTCTATTCTGGTGCTTTATTTTTCGCAGTAGTTATGATTATGTTTAATGGAATGGCCGAACTTTCAATGACTATTGCGAAGCTTCCTAGTTTCTACAAGCAAAGAGACCTTCTGTTTTTTCCTTCATGGGCATATGCTATACCTACATGGATCCTCAAGATTCCTATTACCTTTCTGGAAGTTGCTGCTTGGGTTTTTCTCACCTATTACGTAATAGGATTTGATCCGAATGTTACGAGGTAAAGAACCTTCCTTATCTATTTGCAGCATGTCTATGCTACTTTTCTAGTAGTGTTACTTATGATGTGAGGTATTGTTATTTATGCAGGTTACTAAAGCAGTATCTTCTGCTATTACTGATAAACCAAATGGCTTCTGGACTATTTCGAGCTATTGCAGCACTTGGTAGAAACATGATTGTGGCCAACACAT
>Ga0315914_1009776_pt1 | contig 12198 bp, 10 predicted proteins | sample MpolenodulesMG_FD_203920 | JGI IMG/M metagenome (GOLD analysis project Ga0315914, IMG submission 203920) | Medicago polymorpha root nodule microbial communities from Los Angeles, California, United States - elongated nodules | ecosystem: Host-associated > Plants > Roots > Nodule | place: USA... | reverse complement strand
GCCAACTCTCAAGGAATGGAATGTGCTTCCTTTGGGAAGGGGTTTTTTCGAGTTTCATTTCGGTTCAGTTGAGGACATGAGGAAGATCTGGGCACTTGGAGTTGTTAACTTGAAGCCAGGCATTTTGCGTTTCTCTTGCTGGACAAAAGCCTTCAAACCTCACAACCAAGCTCAAACTCACGCGCATATTTGGGTCCGGCTGATGCAATTACCTCAAGAATACTGGAGAAAGAAGACACTTTTTGAAATTGCATCGGCTTTGGGAACTCCTCTAACCATCGATGAGGCCACACTCTCTAGAAGGTTTGGTATTTTTGCTCGGGTTCTGGTTAATGTTGATATGTCATCAATATTATTTGATTCTGTTGTTGTTGAAAGTGAAGGTCTTGCTCTGCCTATAGTTGTGCAATATGAGAGACAACCTCTTTTTTGTGTGCAATGCAATATGCTGGGACATTCAACTCAGAACTGCTGGAAGCTTCATAAGGATTATCCTAACAAAATTGTGAAGAAGACTACTGCTGAAGTGCCTCTAGTGCAGCAACATCCCATTGAGGCTTTGGCCAACAATACACAGACAACCAAGAACACTTGTGTGACTTATGAATTTATTCCGGACTCGGAAGCTCTGGATAGGGAGCCTTTAAATTTGACTCAGGCGCAAGATAGTGCCATTGATGATGAGGCTATTACAGCAATCTTGGAGGATCAATCATTGGATCTCACTTTGGCTCTGCATAATTCCTTCACTATTCTTGAGGAGGAGATTGTACTTCCTGCTGGGGAGGCTGTTACAGATGATAAGGAAGATTTACTCATTGTTCTTAGTGCCTCTGATGTGAATGTTTCAAAGGGTAAGGTTGATCTGCCTCACTCTAGCAACATTGAGAAACCTAATGAATTGAAAAAGAAGCCTCAATCTTCTAGTGTTGATTCAGGACAACAGGTGTTGGTGCATGGTTCTGAGAGGCTGTCATTCCTTAGACCATCATCATCTTCCTCTCTGCAGGGCAATAATACTGAGGCGTACTTTCCTCAGTGTTTCCTCTGCATCCTCTCTCCCAGCTTGTGATCCTGTTGAAACTTTCTTAACACCTGATGTTCAGTTTGCTAGTGCTATGATTCAGCCTATCACTACTTACCACACCTCTCTATCCGCAGACAAGCTTCCTGTTTTGAAGCCTCCGTTGCATACTGCATTTGTTTGTTCTTCTGAAGCTCAGAGAAGTGTGGACATTTTACAAAAGTTTTTTGGGGATTCTACCAATGAGGAGCATGAGTCTAGCCTTGTTTGTCCATCAGCAGCTAGAAACAAAAAGCAAAAGAAGCAGACAAATAGACAAGTTTCACCAAAAAGCACAAGTAATGAACACATACAAACTCGTTCCAAAAAGGGTGTTATCAAAAGCAATCCCAAATATTGTGATTAGAGGATTAGGAAGGTTTGATACTCGTGTATTTTGCATAACATCTACTATGTGTTATTAGAATTCCTTTGGGGTACATGCAGCCCTTTGTTTTTCATAGCAGGCTACTCTTTGTTTTTGTTGCTTTAAGATGGTATTTGGCTTTCTTTCTCTCTTTTGTGTAAACAGGTTCAGGCCTTAATCTTGATTTGCATTTTAATTTCATTACTTTGATAAAAGAAAAGTGTGTGAGAGATCAATATTCTTATATCTACAGAGAAGAGCAAGATATAGTTAAGTAGGGCTGCCCAATAATCTTCAAAAGTATTTGAGGTGTAAAACAAATTTAATAAATACTCTCTACGTCTCATAATTATTGTCTCTTTAACATTTTTTCTTTTTCTCAAAATAATTGTCATTTTACAATACCAATGCAACATTTTTTTTTTTTCCACTATTATACCCTTATTTATTGAATTTCATCAAACTTAACTACTCCACTAACTACAATTAATAAGGGTGTTTTTGTAAATGCTACTAATTTTACCATTGAAATCAACACAATTAATCATTTTTTTAATAATTGTACACAAACCTTAAACGACTAATATTGTGAGACGGAAGGAGTATAACATTTTTTTATAAGTATATATGAAACTATTTTACTTATGAAATATAATGAAAAATATTTTTTTTGTTTGTAGGCCTAAAGTGAGGGTTTTAATAGTCTTACCCTTGAAACAACCTATAGCTAAAGTGAGGATTTTAATAATCTTACTCTTGAGACTGAGACTGGACGTAAGTGTTAAATAAGCTTGAATCTCATGTCAAAAGCTAGCTCAAAAGAGGAGGGGACTCAATCATATTTATACAATCGACAACCCAAAAATCTAACAACAAACTACCAACAACTTCAAAACCAACTTCAACAATAGGGATGTATTTGATAGAGGTGAAGTAAATGAAGATATTATTATGCTATTTTGCTAAATTCACGACTAATATGATAGGTTGTCACAAAATTCAAAGGTATTGATATGTGATAAATACAATATCAATGGGAAATATATATTTTTTATTTTTTTTAGAAAATCAATGGAAATATTGAAATTGAATTAATTGGAAATTAAAACAAAACTTACGGCAAATTTGATGACTGAAACCCTGAGATATCCGCGGATTTCTTCAAAGCAGATCTCCACTGTTTCACCCTACTGGAATTGTACTTTCTGTCATGTTCAACAAATTCATTTGCATAAGTTCCCTTTTGATGCCTCACAATTGTAGGATCAACTTTGTAGAAAACAGGCAGTAAAATCTGTCCATCTTTCTCTCTACACTTAACAATTTTGACTAGCTCATCCAAACACCATTGTGAAGAAGCATAATTTTGAGAGAATATGACCAAAGAAATCAAGGATGTTTCAATTGCTTCAAGAAGTGATGGTGCTATTTCATCTCCTTTCTTAAGCTTATCATCTACGAAGGCATTAATCTTCTTTCGAGATAGCGCTTTAATCAAATGACCAAGAAAACCATCCCGGATGTCTGAACCCCGAAAGTTAACAAAGACATCATACTTATGAGTTTGAGGACCATTATTATAAGATTGAAATATCAATGGATCTTCACCAATCAATTCCGGCATCAACAAGAGACAAACAAAAAATAAACGCATCAATGTGCATTTTGGCTCATTGCATTTGGGTACAAGATTAATGTGCATTATGGGTCTTCCTTTGTCTGTACATAGCCACAATAAAAGATAATTAAAGAGAGAATTATAAAGAAAAATTAATTAATATCAAACGACCACATTATTGCTTACATCAGTTTCCTGGAATGAATTCACATATTGGATGACTTGTGTAGATCATGTGTGTGTGTGTATAGACAAAGATCATATTTGACTATTATTTTTTCTTTGACAATTCAAAATTTAACTACCCTTCGTCGTGTGTTTGTAAGAAATTAATTAACTAGTACAAATTGCTAATGGAAAACTTAAATAGTGTGTATATGATCTTATAATATTTTTATTCAACTACCATATCATTTTTCTTTTTTTTTTTTTTTAACAAAAAGACATATACATCACGGCCATCTAACACACACACATATACCCTAAAAGAATCAATGAGGTTTTTTTTTTTTTTTTTTATAAAAAAAAATACTTGTGGAGTTTTCATTAAAAATAAAAATTTTAAAGAGTCTATACTTATGAGTGCCATAAATTTGGGTTGTTGGATACTTAAATATGGTTAATTGTGGTGAATTCTATCTAATAACTTTGTTGGATAATTAGTTGTACGATTGTACGATTCTCATTTCTCAACCAATACATAACGTTCTTGATTGACTAATACATAATTAGAAGGGAGAAGCCATGTTCACTATCTTATGTTGTTGTGTTTTCAAGCATTTAAATAATGTTGTTGTAAGTGTTGATATTGTTAGCATGACTTGGTCTCTCATGGTTCTGCTGGTTTTTACATTATCAATATAGATTTGTCTGTTTAGGATGTCTATAGGTTTATTGCTTTGTGGAAATGTTTTTGTATCAACGATAAGAAGAAAAAAATATATAATTTTTTAAGTTCGGGGGCATTTTGCACATACGCAAGTGCAAAACTTCAGGGGGTATTTGCAAAATCTTATGTTGACTAACAGAAGAATTTGACGGAGGGGGTAAATTGATTAACGTTGTGCAATTTCAGGAGGATAATTGAAGTTTTGTCAATTTCAAGAGAATAATTGACGAAACTTACAATTTCATGGAATAATTGTCTATCTACTCCTTTGATTATTGCTTACTCGTTTCCACAAGTCCACACGCGCCCTTCGGAAAAGCAAAAGTACTCTATTTGATAGTATAAAATATTGAGGATAGTACTCTTATACATAAAATAAATGGCAACAGATCATGGGAGGTGCCTTAGTGCCTTTATTCTATTGTATACTTTGTTGAGTTGCTTTGCACTTTTTGTGCTAGTTGTTCATTAATCATTATCAATAAAAAATGATTTCTTTATAAAAATGAGTGTTGCCTTAGGAGAGTATTTTGAAAGCAGTCTACATAATATTACGTAACAATATAGAGTACTCTTAAGTAAAAATGTAAAACATTGAGCGTTGCTTATAAAAATCAAAATTTAAACCACCACGTTGAGTGTCTCAAAAACACTTGGTGATAGTATTAATTAAAGGTTTAGTTGGAGGAAAAAAAAAACAATGCATCTTGTAATTTGAAAATCGATTTATATTTAGAGACAATTTTTTAGTCTAATGAATACGTATATTTAGGAAAGGAGTAATGCATAACTCAAGCAACTTTCTATATCAAATGAAAGTAAATTGTTAAAGCAACCACAAGAAAATATTTTTTATATTGTGAAGGTAGTTCCCTTACCGGTAAAATTGATCGCTGGTTTTTGTTACTGATCTATTCTTGGAAGAAACACCTCCTTTGCAACATTCATTACAGCTTTCATTTTAAGAAACACAAAAAATTAATAATATAGAAAATAAGGATAAAGGATGAAAATAAACAACCACAATACCAAATAAATAATTTAAATGACTTTGAATTGGAAAATAATTTAAATGAATGATTGCAAAGTATTAAAACATCTTCAAACACATATTTAGCTGAGGATGTGTGTGTAAAACGAAATTGGAATCAAGTTTCATGTAAACAAAGGAGTGGTAAGAGAAATATCTTAGAAAACAACTCAAGGTATTAATTAGCTATACCTTCTTCGTGCATATAAAACAGAAAACTTTTGTGTTAAACCTGTGCAATTGCAGGTCTAATTTCTTGTGCTCCTCTCCCCCGATGTGGAGAAAAAACAATTTGCGGCTGTGAAACGAAGGATTTGGAAAAATGGGTCGGATGTTTATTTTGAATTCAAAGGTGAGATTTTGGAGGAGGAGTGATGGATGTTGATGGGTCAGGTTGTTTTGTTAAGTTGTAAAGGGAAAGTTTGATTGTAAGGTTTTGAGGGATTTTTTCAAAAGATTCCTGGAAGAGCGCATTTAATGAAAAAGCCATTTTTGTTTTTTTTACAAAATAATGAAAAAGCTTTGAATGACGGGACGTGTAAAAAGGGGTAAACGGGAGACTGTTTATCGGAGTCAATCTATCTCCGCCTTACCATAAAGTTGAAGAATAGGTTAGGTCATCGAAGGCTTTCACGTTCGGTAACCTAATTAATTAAGTATTATGACAGATGTTTGGTATTGTAATGGGAGGCATTGTTAAGCTCCTTGTACAAGTGTGAAAGTGCAACTCCCCATGCATAACCAACTACAAGCTCCAGGTCTCTGAGATAAGCAACATCCACATAGTAGGCGCTCTTGTCAGTGAAGAGCGTAATACCCACCAAGTAGAGCAAATATATGCGAAGAGTCTGGTCCTGCAACTTCTGGATTAAAACCATATCACCCTCATTATACGCCTCCAACTGCTCCAAAAGACGCTCCTTGAAAATTCTCCTTAAGTAGCTAAATCATGCATGTCCACCTTTTGTGTCAGTCACCTCCTTCAATGCTTCCCTCGATCAGCCCCTAAATGCTCAATCATCATCTCCATAACCTCGGCCCTTGTCATACTATCATGGGACAAAAGCATACCATCAATGGAGAGATGCAACAAACAGGACACATCATCAAGTATCATTGTCATCTCCCCAAAGGGAATATGGAAGCTCGATGTCTCCTCATGCCACCTCTCTGCAAATGCAAATCACAACCCATGGTCAATCTGGCTGTAACTGGTATCCTGCAGCCACTGAAGACCGGTGGCTCTCAATCCACCACGCCACCACCGTGCTTCCATCATAGTCTTGTTTTATTTATCATGTATCGCGTCTATCTTTTCCCGTTGTTTACACATTTTAAATTCGCCTGCCACTGCAAAAATTAAAAACAAAATATTAATAATTAATCAAATATATATTACACAAAATTAACCAACATAATAACTGCACAATTAACCGAAATTAATCAAATATATATTACACAAAATTAACCAACATAATAAGTGCACTATTAACCAAAACTAATCAAATATATATTACACAAAATTAACCAAAATAATAGTGTCAGGTTAAAAGTAAAACTCCAAAAATGAGGAAGGGGCTGATTTATTCTACCCCTTTATTTTGGATTTTAAAATCTGAAGGACATTTGAGAAATTTTTACAGGACGCTTGAGAACCTCATAGGATGGAAAAAGTAATAGTAAAAAATGACATGTAGATATCTATTTGCACGCTAGTTTTGATCTTGACCTACATAGAGAACCCACGGTGACTATGGTTTCGTAAACAAAGTGAACAAAGCCTGAATTAAATGTATAGTCTTAGAACAAAGCCTGAATCAACATTGTGTTTATCTCCTAAAGATGTGTCATCATTTTAGGAGACTTTGTTTATTTCCTAAAGAGGTTCCAACATTTTAGGAAACTTGTGATTTGGTTCTGATCCTTATGAGCGGATCTTTTTATGGATCAGCATTGTTTTCTGGAGCCTAACAAGAAGGCCAAGCCCATATTGCTTCAGATTATATAAGGAAGGACGCAAAACCTAATTGACTACTGAAGCCGTCATTACAAAATAGTGTGTTTAGGGTTTTGAGTCTTTGTTAACTGTGAGTTTTTCGTGTATCACCTTGATGCAAGTTTAGGACTGTGTTTTATTGAGTTGTAAGTTTGTATACTACTCCAAACTAGTTCAGTGTGTAGAAAAAAAATCGAACACATAAACTTGCATGCAGGGGGAATCAAGACTAATCTTCACTTTGTTGCTTGATTATCCTTCAAATGCAATGAGTTTGAGCGAAAAAACTCCAAGTTTGGACAAATTTTTGTGGTTCGGATGAGAGAGAGAGAGTGAAAAGTTAAAAATAAAACTGTAAAATGGGAGGATGAGTAGATTACATAATCTGAACCAGCTTTCAAATTATTTCGGATTTTAAAATTCGAAGAACATTTTGAGAATTTTTATAGGACGCTTGAGAATCTTACAGGATCGAAAAAGTAATAGTAAAAAATGACAGATAGGTGTCTATTTGCACCCTAGTTTTGATCTCGACCTACCTAGAAAACCCACGGTGGCTATGGCTTCCTAAACAAAGTGAACAAAGCCTGAATTAAATGCATAGTCTTACGATAAAAATATATATTAAAGAATGAAAAAGTCTAAAATATTTGTACCACAAAAATTGATATATACTTTTGTATACAATTAAGTGTAATAGAAAAATAAATCGACTGAGTATGATCCTGCCACCTCTCACCTTAATAAGAACGAATTATTAAGTCCAATATCAAAAACAAAACAAAATAAAAGTTATATAAAGGTGACACGTAGGATAAATCTATGCATAGAATAACTTTTTTTTGGTAGTGACATAGAATAACTTGACTTTATACAACTCTCTTCAATAAATTTATCATAAAATAAAAAAAAAAAAAACTCTCACAACTAAACATAATGTTTTTTTGTTAAGGATATTTTTTTATGCTTTTTTTATTGAAAGTAATCGATACTGTAACAAGTACTATTTTCTTAAATTTATTTTTTTTAAAAAAGTACTATTTTCTTAAATTTATTTGCATAAGAAGCATTGCAAATCGTACACAACATGATTTTTTGTTTTTGAAAAAGGCAAAACGGTATATAGTAAACAGCTCTAGGGGCTAAAGCACAAGGAGTGCCAAAACGCCTAGGCACAAAAGATACACAAACAGTCATGTACAAGCCAATATGGCGCAGAAACAAAGAGAAAACAAAGAACAATCAGCTAGAAAATAGAGTTTAAGCAAGCTAGAGGACTCCGCCGCCATTCTTGATAGTCAAAATTAAAATTAGTGCATTTCGATTTCAACCACCAAAAAGACTGAAGTTTTGCTCTTTCAGTTCACTTTCTAAATTGATTCTATAGGAATGAATGAAGTCCAATGTCAAAACATAATAAAACTAATATATAAATGGTGGAATATCCCCGTGAGCTTAGCTCAGTTGATAGGGATATTGCATATTATATGCAGGGGTCAGTGTTCGAACCCTGGACACTCTAATTCTCCACAATTTAATTGTGTGAGCTCTAGCCACTAGACTACTTGACAAAAAAAAAACTGGTGGAATAAATCAAAAAAATTTACTCTATACAACTCCTATAATTTTGTCAAAAAAATAAACTCTCTCAACTAAACAAAACATAGAGAATATAGTGTTCGTATTTTCTTCAAACGCTGACTCCTTGTTACTGATATAGCCCTAAAAAAATTTGTGTATCCTGCAATCGATGATCACAGAAAATTACAAGGAAAATCTTCACTGAATGTAGGAAGAGATAGATGACTAGAAAATTACCCTTAACTAACATGTATTTAACAGAACATATCATGACAATCATGATACTCATCTTCATCTTCATCGTCATATTCATATTCATATTCATCATCATAGTAGAAAATAGCATCAAAAAGTGTATCCGCATGCTGAATCATCACAGTCAAATTAAGGTGCCCATATTTGTCAACTCCTGCCTGTCATAACATTATAGAAAGGTTACTGTTGAAATTAATGCATGATGTTATCCAACATATGTTGCAGTGTTTATTTATTTTTTATTTATAAGCTGTTGCAGTGCTCGTTGAACTAGCATCTCAATAAGCATAACTTCCTTATTTGGTACTTCAAAAATAAGCATCATCTCTTAATGTTTTTTTATGCCAAAGCTGCAAGCTTGATTCAATAATTTTAAGAAACATCTCTTACAGAGTTTACCTCAAAAGTGAGTTTCCTAATGATGACTAGTAGTTTTACTATTGATTTAAAATATAACTTTGCCCCTTTTTTTCCCCAAAAGATATCAATGGAAGCATGTGCTTCCACATGACCATACCAAATATTAACTTAAAAAAACACATCAAAAACAGAGTCAATACAACACACCAAATGTACTACAATCCACACTACTTTGCATCCATAAGGATGAGTAGGTGCAACAAAGCCTAGACATCAAGGTTCAATGCTGCCAGTTCCATCAGTTGCATAGCAAAAAAAAAAAAAAGGAAAAGAATATTTGAGTAGTAGGAAATAGGAAAATGTATCAACATTATCAGCAAAAGAAACAGCAAAAATCTAATTCTTTTTACTGAATAATATTTTGTTTATAAGACCGCGTGTACAACTTAGTAAGAAAGGAGTGACATCTTTGTCAACAATTAGAGTGCAATTGTTATAACATTAAATGCAATACCTGTGAAATTAAATATTCTGCTTGTTTCTTTGCATAATAATGATGCCCAGATGGATGGAGTTTCCCAATTATAGGCAGTAGTTCAATATCTGACAAATACCTGCACAGATTGAAATCAAAACCCCAAAACAACATGGAAACTACCATATTGACTGCAAGAAAGTAGAACAATTTTGGGAAAATTAAAATGTAAATACCCGTTGCCATCTTTGTCAAGCTGAGAAAACAAAACTCTGGCTGAAGCATCCATTGAATCATCAGAATGATGTGAATCATTGTAACTTTCTTCATCATAGAGTCTTACCGAATCATAGAGGCCAAAGAAAAATTCTTTAAAACTGACCTTCCCATCTCTGTCCGTATCACTTTCCCTAAAGAGAAATAAAATGATACATCAAGCAAAACGACACCAAAGTAGTATTCAAATAAGCTAATTGTATATAATATAAACTGAAGATTTTCCATTCTCTTCAGAAAAAATAAGATTAATAGCCACGACAAATATCGCACCAGTCTCTAAGAAAGTTAGTCCAATTGTAACTTTTTCTCGAAGAGGCAAATGATTGCAAAGCAAAATCATTTTCAAATGCAAATCAATCACGCATAGCTGTCAATTTATGGGGCCTTGACAATTTGGACTCCAACTCATATGTGAAGGGGGTTTAAAATATTAAAAGATAATGAGCCCCACTTTTTAGAAGCCCCAAAATTGCAAGCCCCGCATATAAATGGGGTCCAAAGTTGGCCCCTTATTGATTTTTTTTTTCACCCTGTTTATTTTTTTGCGCACTCCTTTTTTACGTAAATATTTTTGAGATTTTCGAGCTATATAATTCATAAATTCCGAGGGCGTTTTTGAAAAAACAAATAAAGCGTGCAAGAAAGGCATAGGGTGAGAAAAGTAAACATTTTTTTATTTCTTTTAATGAACTCAGCCCAAATAAATTCTATTTATAAAGTTCATACTGTTATTTTAAAACAACTTATTTTATGCAAAACAACTTATTTTAAAAAATAGCTTATTCAAATCAGCTTATTTTAAAACAACTTATTTTATGCAAAATAGCTTATTCAACAACTTATTTTAAAAAAACAGCTTAGTTTAAAATAGCTTATTTTATGCAAAACAACTTATTCAAAATAGTTTATTTTATGAAAACAACTTATTAAGATCTTTTCTTAAAAAAAACGGCTTATTTTATGCAAAAACACTTATTTTAAAAAACAGCTTATTTTATGCAAAACACTTTATTCAACAATTTATTTTTAAAGAACAGCTTATTTAATGAAAAACAGCTTATTATGATCTCTTTTTTAAAAACGGCTTATTTTATGCAAAACAACTTACTTTAAAAAACAACTTATTCAAAACAGCTTATTTTAAAACAACTTATTTTATATAAAAAAACTTATTTAAAAAAAACAATCTATTTTAAAACAGCTTATTTTATGCAAAACAACCTTACTAGTGTAACTGGAACCTTAAACCAGCAGCTATTATGATTGTGTTCATCTATCCTGATAGTAAATTTGAAACATAGTAGTCGCGCACCACTACGGTCACCTTTTGATTGAGTAATATTTTAAGGGGAGAAAAAAAAATCTGTTGTAGCATTACATGGTTCTCAATTAATACTTTCTGTTGTAGCACTACGATCACCTTTTGATTGAGTAATATTTAAGTGAGAAAAAGTTTTATTTTTTGTTTTCCTGCTTAATCAACCGAGAAAAAGTTGTGTATCTAACATAGCATCTTACAGTCATTTGTAGTAGCAGGGTTTGGTGGGTGGAAGCTTTAGGGCATATATAAACCAAGTATCTAGGTAGTCAAGATTTTCCATACTAATAATCTTGCTAATCCACGCTCAAAAGATATAGTTGGAAGCATCGTTGCTTATCTTAGGAATCCAAAACACCTCAGTTTTGTCAAGTTACGATAGCTGCAGAACTGATGAAAGATGGAAAACGCTGCAAAATGCTGCAACATCTCAGTTTAAAATAAGTTGTTTTGAATAAGCTATTTTTTAAAATAAGTTGTTTTGCATAAAATAAGCTTTTTTTAAAATAAGCTATTTTTTAAAATAAGTTGTTTTGCATAAAATAAGCTATTTTAAAATAAGTTGTTTTGAATAAGCTGTTTTTAAAATAAGTTGTTATGAATAAGCTATTTTTTTTTTAAATAATTTGTTTTCATAAAATAAGCTGTTTTTTAAAAATAAGTTGTTTTGCGAAAAATAAGTTGTTTTTAAAAAGAGATCGTAATAAGTTGTTTTTCATAAAGTAAGCTTTTTTGAATAAATTGTTTTTTAAAATAAGCTGTTTTAAAATAAGTTGTTTTGAATATGTTGTTTTGCATAAAATAAGTTGTTTTTTTTTATTACGATCATATTTTTAAAATTTTTTAATCATTAATTATATTATTCTAATAAATAAAAAATTAAAAAAAAAGTTTTACAAAATTCTAGTTGGGCCAAGAGTTGGCCTTCAATAGGATCCATCAATAAAACATAAAAAATGGGGCTAGG
>Ga0315914_1009773_pt1 | contig 12199 bp, 12 predicted proteins | sample MpolenodulesMG_FD_203920 | JGI IMG/M metagenome (GOLD analysis project Ga0315914, IMG submission 203920) | Medicago polymorpha root nodule microbial communities from Los Angeles, California, United States - elongated nodules | ecosystem: Host-associated > Plants > Roots > Nodule | place: USA... | reverse complement strand
TTGGAAGAATTCTCTACGTTGTTGATGTTTGTTTTCGACGTTTTTGCACAGAGTATTGGCCTTTGCTTGTATGTTGTCTCTAACTTTATTTGTTCTCTAAGTCTTCATCCCTATTTATAGAGGAGTTGAGAGACGTTGAGAATTTAGCCGTTACATCAACGTGTCTTGCTTTGAAGCTTTGATTCTTCACCCTTGATCTTTTGCGTGATTTGATAGTTGTCCTATGAAGAACTTAATTCAAATCCATTCCAGAACAGAAGGAACATCGTCTGTAGCAATGTTACTGTTATCTTTGTCTTGTTGTAGAGACAAACATTGCAGACATGGTGGTTGCAGAGTTCGTGGCCGTACACTTCGTACAATGTCCTTTTTCAACTCTGGTGAAGTAGCTTCTAGTGAGATATGCTTCTGATGACCAGTGCTTCTGATGATCTTGCTTCTGATGACGTGTCTTCAGGAGCTCTTTTTCAGACTTGTTTCTTCAGACGCAGTTCTTCAGACTCATTCTCCAGACGCTTTAAGCTTCAAATAGATTCCTTTGCTCTTGAACTTGTTCAACCAGAATCTTTATGAATAGTACTTTGATTATGGATCCTGTACACTTTAACAAATTGTTTAGCATAACCAATTGATTATTTTTAATACCTTGTTATTGTCAAAACTCAATAAGTGGCTTGTGAAACACCCTTTGTTCCAACATACTCAAGCTACTTCTGTGACTTTCTTCAAGAATCATCTTCTTCATCTCATCATTGTCAAGAATACAAATTCTGCCTCGAAATCGCAACACTCTCCGATCATCAACTTTAAAGTCACTATCCTCAGTCTGACTATTACCAACCATCAAGTTCACAAACTTTACATCTACTTTCTGAGCTTCTTTAATACTATTCAAAAATTCACTATTAATCTTCAACATTCCCAATTTCACACTCTGAGGTGACAATTCACAAACTAAACTCAGGTCTATAAACTGTTCAAGCAGCTCCAACTCTTTAACCATCATAGCTGACATATGTAGAGTTTTCCTACTTTAAGACTCTGCAACAACATTAGCTTTACCTGGATGGTAATTCAAACAAAAATCATAATCTTTCAACAATTCAAGCCACCTTCGCTGCCTCATATTCAATTCCTTCTGATCAAACAAATACTTCAGACTTTTATGATCGCTGAACACTTCGAATCTAGAACCATACAAATAATGTCTCCAAATTTTAAGCACAAAGACCACTGCAGCCAACTCTAGATCATGAGTAGGATAATTTCGTTCATGAATCCTCAACTGCCTCGATGCATAAGCTACTACCTTGTTATCCTGCATAAGTACACCACCTAAACCCAACTTGGACGCATCACAATACACGGCAAAAGGTTCATCTGACTTCGGTAAAATCAAAACCAGAGCTGTCGTCAACCGCTGCTTCAATTCTTTAAAGTTGTTCTCACACTGAACATCCCACACAAAAGCTTTACCCTTACAGGTCAACTGAGTTAACAGAAGTGCTAACTTTGAAAATCCTTCTATAAACCTGCGGTAATAACCTGCCAAACCCAAAAAGCTTCTAACTTCGATAACCGACTTAGGAGTCTCCCATTGTGATACTGCATCAACTTTAGACGGATCCACAACAATACCACTACCAGAAATAATATGGCCAAGAAAACTCACCTCATTCAACCAGAATTCACACTTTGACAACTTGGCATATAACTTTTTCTCTTTCAGCACTTGCAAGACAATCTTCAAATGCTCGGCATGTTCCTCCTCGGACTTAGAGTATATCAAAATATCATCAATGAACACAACAACAAGCGATCCAAATAAGCATGAAAAATGCAGTTCATGTATTCCATAAATACACCCGACTCATTAGTAACACCGAAAGGCATCACTGAATATTCGTAATGTCTGTAACGTGTCCTAAAGGTCGTCTTCTGCATATCTTCATCTCTCACTTTAATCTGGTGATAACCCGATCTCAAATCAATCTTACTAAACACACGTGCACCCACCAACTGATCGATCAAATCATCAATTCTCGGAAGTGGATACCTATTCTTTATCGTCACTTTATTCAACTGTCGATAATCAATACACAGCCTCATGCTACCATCTTTCTTCTTAACCAACAACACTGGCGCTCCCCAAGGTGAACACTCGGTCTTACAAACTTCTTATCAAGTAAATCCTCCAACTGCTTCTTCAACTCAGCCAATTCAGAAGCCGACATACGGTAAGGCGCCATCGACACAGGCTTCGTACCCAGAACAAGATCAATTGAAAATTCAACCTCTCTCTCTGGCGGCACATCAGGAATCTCATCAGGGAAAACTTCCGGAAATTCGCACACAACTTGCAACTTATCAATTACCGCTTGATTCTCAACAGACAAGGACGCCATCAACGAAAACATCGGAATTCCATCACGCGCTAACTGCTTCAGCTGCTTAGTAGTCAAGAACTCAGCTTCACTCTCTTCTTCAACAGAAGAAAAAATACACCGACTTACTAAAGCAATTAATATGAACATGGTTATACTCCAACCAGTTCATACCAAGTATTACATCCATTCCACTTAATCTCTTTCTTCCCGCGGACATCTTCCAGAAAGTACCAATTCAAGAACTCCCTCCTAAACACAACCCAAGTAACAACTCCACCACCATTTTCTAGGATTGGAAGAACACTTACCCACCAATCATGAGCTTCCTCAGCCAACATGTGCGTACCAAAGCGCACCTTCTGAACTTCACTGCATTGCATGACTCGAAAAATTCTTTCAACCTCTTTGAGCCACGTCTGAGCTCCATCAGGATCATAACTTCCCTTGAAAGTAGGTGCATGGTTCCTTAGAAAAGTTTCCAACATCCTCACTCCATCATTAGCACCAGCACCAACATTAGGCGGTTGCCCTACAGCTTGAGCCATAGCTTGCAACGCAGCAGCAACCGCAGCATCATTCCTTCCAGCCATCTTAGTTCTCTATACAACAAACAACAATCAGGACAACACAATGATAGTATTAAACTGTCACACGACACTACGCGACTCAACTACTTGGCCTGACAAACCAACCTGCTCTGATACCAATTGTAACACCCCATTTTCCTAGTAATGTAAATAATACACTTAAATCAGAGTATTCAACGTAAAACGGAATGCCACAAAACATCGCAGCGGAAAACTTAGTTCATTAATCATTCAACAAAATTTGGCATTACGGCCTCTACATAACAACATTAATGAAATTCTCAATTCAAAAGGTTCGACAACATAGTTCATAAATAATACGCAACAGTGGAAAACATAACAAATATCCCCATCCCATTACGTATCAGAGCGACCCTAAGACGACGCACGAGAGAGCCAACTCACATCAGCAGCTAATCCTGGATATCTGCACGTTACCCACGTAGAGGCAACATTCAAACAGAAAGGGTGAGATTTCACATTCAATAATAAGAAGCATATAATTCATCAGTGAAATTAACAACATAAACAACTTTAACTAAGCAATAATGATACTTCACATATTGTTCAATTATCTCTACTTGGCATTTAAGTCAACTACAACAACTCGACGACGACGCAACAATGCAAAGACAGAACAACAACTTGACTATGCAGTATGCATGTGGTACCAGTCAACGTGTTAGAGCATAGGCTCTCATTTCAACGTGTAGAGCAATGCCTCTTAAAATCAACGTGTGGAGCATCAACTCCTAAATCAACGCGTAGAGCATAGGCTCTCAAAACCAACGTGGTTTGAATGATTAAACATTCAACAGGGCATGAGCCCCCAACTTTACATGAGTATGCATGGACTCAACAACTTATACAACATCAATGTACAACTTCAACGACTTGACAACATCAACGACAACGACAACAACAACACAACAATGACTCCACAATATAATCCATAATTAATCATCATTCAATGAGCAACATTATGTAACATCATATTAATCAACATGAGCATTCATATAATAATTCATAACTCAAACCATTCATGTTAAACAGAGCCTTTTGAAACTGACAGTATCACCTAAGACCCTCATGTATACACCAAAGACTAATCCAAAACAGAAACACATGGAAACGACACGAGAACATGAAAAAGGTGCTCTACTACTGAACAACTCGCCTCGCGGGCGACTTACTCGCAGTGGCGAGCTAAAGGCGAGCAAACACTGCTCTCTGTTACACAATTGCTCGTCGTGGCGAGTAGATGGCGAGCAAATACTGCTCTCTGTTACACATAGTTCGCTGTGGCGAGCAGACTACTCGCCGTGGCGAGTTATGACAGGTTTCTGTCGGGAAGTGCGATTTTTCACCCCAAAAACCCAATTTTCATCCAACCCAATCCCAAGTTTGATAGGAAACTCAACCTATGATGATTCTATAATCTGAACATCAATTATGCACAATTCTATGGACTTTCTACACTTGTTAACAACCGGTTTTTACATGTTCTACGATCAATTCCAATTTCAAACCCTAACCCTCAAATTCACAAGAACAACAACAAAACTACAAGTTAAATTCAATTTCAGAATTATATAACCTAAGATTAGAGAATGTTAGTCCCACCCTTACCTTAGATTGGTGATTTGCAAGACTCTACAAGTTCTCCCTTCTCTTGGTTCTCTTCTCCTCTTTCTCCCAAAGACTTTTTGTAAAAAAAAACCCTAGTTTGTGTCTGACTCTTGCTTTTCTATTTATCTCAACATATTTTCTACTTAACACCACCTAATTCTAATTAATTCTAATTCAGCCCCTCTACAAGTCTTTTTATTTTAGTTTCCAACCCATCCTACTAAATAATAAAATAAAGCCACTTAATAAAATATTAATACACAACAACACATCACTTATCAACATAAATCAACGTAAATCATATAAAAGACTCTAAACTCAACTAAAATAATCAGATAAATAAATAGGGAGTTGCACCTAAAACCTTCATCAATCTCAATGGCATATTCAAGTTCAACTCAAGGAACCTCCATGCAACTGAATACTGGAGAATCTCTTCAGATAAAAGGGAGATCAATGAAACTAGAAGAATGGCAGTTAACAGTCCAAGTGGAGAATCTAGTGGATTTCGTATCACTTGCTCGACATGATTGTGATTTGTCAAGCTATCTGAGATATCAAGACTTGTTAGGTTACTTCTCAATGTTGGATGGGCCATCCTATGAAAACTTGGTAAAGTACTTCTGGGTAAGGGCAGAGATCTACGACAAATATGCTGCAAAGGCTGAAGAAGATTACATGGTTTTCTTAATCCTGATCTGAAAGGAAAATCAAGGGCTGAAATGGGACTGAAAGAGTTCAAAAGAACTGAAATTCGTTCCAATGTAATGGGGATTACAGTCACCATCACTGAGGAAGTGATTGGAAGAGCCTGCAGAAGAAGTGTTGAAGGAGCCTTTCAATGGAATCTGAATAAAAAGACAAGTGATTGGATACCAGTGGTGAAACAGTCTCTCTTCAAATGCAAGAAAGATGGAAAGTACTGTGACATGGAAAAAGAACATAAAGTTCTTCAGAAGTTGTTGCAAGAATGTTTTCTACCCAAAGGCTTCCAAGAAGAGGAAAGCTAAGAAGAAGGCAACTTCAGAAGTTGATGATGAAGAAGCCTCTGAACCTCAACCAAAGAAAGCCAAGAAGGAAAAGGCTAAGAAAGAGAAGAGTGCATCTCAAGTGGCTGAAGTTGGTTCTAGTATGCCAACTATTCAAGAAGAGGTTGAAGATCTTGAACCAATCAAGATTATTGAACAAAGGACTTGAGGAAAGAAATATGTTGGATCATCAGGATCCATTCCTGTTCAACCAAAGATCAACAACCTCATTAACTGAATGTATGTCCTTTTAGATTTATAAGTTTTTAAGAAGAGAAAATTAACAACCGCATTTTCTTTTTGTCAAATCAACGTTCAAACTCCAACCTATGCATTTATAATTTAATATCTACGACGACTAAGCTATCAATTTTTTTCTGCTTGTTTAAAACAGGGTTAATTATATTTTTGATCCCTATAAATATGTCAACTTTTCATTTTAGTCCCTCTAAAAAATTTCTTTAACTTTTAGTCCCTATAAAATTTTCAATCACTACTTTTGGTCCCTAGTTTTAAGTAAATTTTTGTATTTTTTAATGAAATTGTGCAGAAATGTATAAAATGTTGGAAAAAAAATGTGTTTAACATTACCCTTTGAGTTTTGATAATAACAAGGTATTTAAAGTGTCAATTAGATATGCTAATATTTGTTCAAGTGTGCAGGACCATAGACAAAAAATTTCAATGCTTTTAATTAAGCAAAGGTTCTGAAAGAACAAATAAGAGCAATGGAATCAACAAGAAGGAAGCTTGTGCTGCAAGAAAGAGGTTCTGAAGACAAGCGGTTCTGAAGAAGCCGAAGTCATCAGAAGCACCTCTTCAGAAGCAGTTCACCAGAAGCTGACGTCACCAGAGGTTCTGAAGATCATCAGAAGCTGAAAGACTGAAGCTTTTCAGATGTTGTTCAAATGATGATTTAATCACGCCTATCATCAGAGAAGACTAGAAACATGAAGCAACGGCTAATTCAAAAAGGATTTGAAGGCTTTGGATGCTTATTCTTTGGAGAGCGTTGAAAAAGGACATTTGTATGAAGTGTACAACCACTATCTCCACTACTGTGTTTTTATGTCTGCTAGTACAAGAACAACAGATGTGCCTGCAACGGTGTTCCTCCAGACTTGGAATGGATTTGAAATTGCTCCTTCATAGGACAATAACCAAATCAGGCATAAGATCATTGATGATTTGATCAAGCTTCAAACGACTCTTTTTTGATGTGCTGGCAATTTCCAACCTATCTTTCACACCTCTATATGAAGGAGTGAAGACTGGCTGTTTGGATACTCAAGACTCATACAACAATTTACAAGTGCCAAAACTCCACTGAAATTGTTTGACATCAAAGTTCACTTAGAATTTCTTAACAACTTCCATATCTTAGAAATTCTAGAGTCTTAAAGAGTCTGTATCTGATTTGTATTGTGAACACCACTGATTGTATATCAAGTGTTCAACCTCAAACAAATTTCTTTGTAATTCTGTTTGAATAGAAGTCTCTTGATTAAGTTCTTGAGCATAGGAAGTCTCTTGCAGTTGTGCTTGAGCATAGGAAGTCTCTTGATTAAGTTATTGAGCATAGGAAATCTTGTGCAGTTGTGCTTGAGTAGTTTGAAGTCTGTTGCTAGTTTTAGCAGTGAGCAATTGTAATCAGATATTACATTTTAAGTGAACTCTCCTTGGAAGTGCAAGGGGGACATGACTACTTCCGGTTTGTGGAAGGAACCTGTATAATTGCTTTGTGTCTTTCTGCTCTCTCTCTCTCTCTCTCTGTTTTATCCGCTGCATTTAGATTCTGAACATCACTTCAGAAGCTGAGTTCTATCTGCTTCTGAATAGTGACTTCAGTAGGAGAAAACGAAGAAAAAGCTAACACAATTCAACCCCCCCTCCCCCCTTCTTGCATTTTTCTAACCTTCATAAAATATTGCAAAAATTACTCCCAAAAAAAAATAGAATTTTTTAACAAAACATGAATTAAATATGAATTTTTGACCACCAAAAATATAAAAATTCATATATTTCATGTTTTGGTAAAAAATTCTAAACTTTTTTGAGAGATCCTTATAGTATTATACATTTTTCTGCAAAATTTTATTTAAAAATTTGAATTCTACATATGAGTTTACTTTAAAGGAGGGACCAAAAGTAATGATTGGAAATTTTATAGGCACTAAAAGTTGAAGGAAAATTTTTGAGGGACTAAAACGAAAAGTTGGTATATTTATAGGAAACAAAAACATATTTAACCCTTTAAAATAAATAAGAGTGAATATGCTTTTTTGTCTTTCAATTTGTACGCACCGGTCAATTTCATTCTCATATTAACCGTTCAATTAATTTAGTCTCTTTGTCAAGTCTCGTCGTTAACAATGCCAACATGTCATGTTAAACGTTGATGTTGAGTTCCAAGCCAACTTCCACATGTACATAGACGAATCTCTTACTCTAAATGCTTATTAGGTCATGCTATCATTAACCCTAATTTTTCCCTCTAATAACATGTCATTAATTGCTAATCCCACAAAACCATAAGATTTTTCCCTCCTATTCCATTGCCAATTTGAATTTGATTTTTTTTTTGTTTGTTTTTCCTTCAGATGCCCTTATGCGCTAAATGCAATGATGCATTAAATCTTGCCAATTTGAATTTCAAAATTTAATCTTTTTTGTTGGACTTTATAAATTCGGTGGGATTAACCAAGCCATGTTGTGAAATGTGAAACATTATGCATGCTTGAACAACTTCCTGCATTTAATAACATCTAATGGGATACCCCTTGGAAACTACACAGTTCTCCACTCAGCACACACTGATCTATTTCCCATGCAAATGATATATTGTTACAACACCTTTCCACTTTGCTATATATATACACACACACACACACACGTGTAATATACCACTCAGTCATATTATCCTGGTTATTGCTCACTCTCTACCATGGCTGGACGAAACGTCAGGACTTTGTTGTTATACCACTGTCTCACCGGTTAATTGTTTCACTCTCTATTTTCCTGTGTTACGACTTTGCTACATATCTCGAGTTTTTTCATTTCTAAATCTCTGCTACCCCAACAACAATTCCTATCATATTCACACTCACCACCATAAAACTCTTCATTCCAATCACAACAGAAAAACGCAATTTCTTCTTCGAAAACCATTCACAGTTTTCTGCAAATCCTCTACGAATTCCGATACCGATGATTTCGCCTAACGAGTCTTGGAAGAAATTCTGGATATGCTTAAAGAGTACAAAGGGAAACTCTATGTTACGGAACAAATTTTTGGAACACCGTTGTCTGAAGAGGAAGAGTTTAATGCGAATTTGAAAACTTTACCCAAAATGAGTGTTGAGGATTTTACTAAAGCTTTGAGTAAAGATAAGATTAAGCGGGTAACCTCTAAGGAAGATTATGGATTTCGTTATAGGGATTATATTGTGGATTTGAAGGAAATTCCGGCTGATCAAAGATTGCAAGCTACGAAATGGTGAAAGAAAAATGGAAGTTGATGTTTTTGTTTGATTATATCATGAGGTTTTTATAGACTTTGTTCTATGTACATTGTGGTGTTGTTATTGATTGTGTGTGTTAAATTTTGTAGGGTTCTAAGGGTGGATAGCAGTGAAGATCGAGCAATTTTGGAGGAGTATTATTTATTTGTAATACTTAAAAAAAATTAATTTACAAGGCATTGACGTTGGTGGTGCTAATAGGGGAAAATCAACTGTTTTTGCTGTTTTTAAGTTTCATTTAATTTTTCCATTGCTATGCGCCTATGCGGCTTAGAAAAATGTTCTCTTTAAATTTCATATTTTCATTTTGAATTACAAAACTGACTTATTGTTTTTCTGTTTTTAATTTTTTTTTCCATACATATAGTTGAAAATTGGAAATAGACATAAAAAAGAAGTTGTATTGAAATAAAAAAATGAAAATAGAAAGCATTTTCTCAAACCAAATAAATTTAAGTTACTATTCATTTTCTTGCATAGTTTGTAGCTAGAGACTCATAACTTAAGTTATTCAGCGTACTGAATAAATGGATAAAATCATTTTGTAGGTGAACGTATTGCAATTGCTCTTTTATCTCTGAAATTATATTGTTGCAGTCTTGGGTGGAAAAAATGTTAGTGTACCCTCTTCTAGCTGCAGCTTCCATATCTAGCAGAGTGGTGGCCAAGCTTGGAGTGGTGACAGTAGTAGTGGTAGAGCTATAATCAGTGTAATATGATTGGATCAAATTAGTTTAAATTATTTATTTAGTCAGCACATTTCTTTTTTAATGAGGACCACAATGGAGTATTATTTCAAATAAAAATAGAACATTGTTACTGTTCACAAGTGCTCATATAAGAAGACTTTGAATATTATTTCAATAAAATTGTCCACCAATAAAACAAGTGTATTGTTGGTTACTGTGTCGTTTAATAATATACTGGGAATTTACTATTCTAAATATAAACAAAATATGTCCATGCAGCAGATTATATTTTATGTTACTTTTTGTTTTATTTAAATTTCGCAGACTCTTGCTTCTAAAAAAACATATCGCAGACTCTACTCCCATAATACTAGGATGTATTGGCATGGTCATCTATGTATAAAAAATATTCTTAAAAATCTCATTAAAATAACAAAAATAGTTTTGTTTTGTTAACCTTTCGTCTATACAAATTCTAGCCCCTAATTAAATTGGATATGACACACAGTTAAATAAAATTAGCTACACATGCCCAAATATAGAGCAGTGACTTTACCACTGCCTTTATTTTGCATCGTAAATATAAGCAATTTAACTGTTGTTTGTAGGATACACATTCCCATGCAGTGTTAAATGTCTATCTCCACTTGCTTTAAATTTTGTTCGAGGGTTACTTCTAGAGAAAGGTTGAAGTTAATCACAGATGGAGACAGTGAAGACACTGAAATGACATCCAATGTCGTCTTTGAGGAAGTATTTTTTAATGTGTAGCATAAAAAATCCACATTTAAAAGATTGTAGAACTTCATTATCTACATATTAAGATTAGCAACAATATTTTGTTTATCAATTGACAATACATTGATATTAAATTTCCTTTATATTTTGTTTCGGTATTCATTTCATATTAAGATTAGCAACAATATTTCGGCTAATAAGACCCGTGCGTCGCACGGGTCACCTATCTAGTTTGATAGAAAATTTAGAATTTTTGCCCTCACGTTAAACTTTGGTGCTAGCTAAAATTTTCTCTAATTATAATGGTCTTTACAACACCGCAGCAGCTCTAGAGGATCCAAATTCTTCTGATTGGTGAACTGAGAGGTAAATGTGTCAGGAAGCTATGAGAAACTTCCGTGATGTGCTTGGATGATATTGTCGTAGATGAAATTGACGATTAACCTCTCTTTCATATTATTTTTTTTTTTTAAAAAAAAAACCTCTCTTTCATATTTCTTATAAACAACTACCGTAAATTTAGAGTCTGTGTAATTTACCACGGTTTAGGGTTTTCTATATATAACCGAGTTTGCATTAAAATTAGGGTAGCCGAGTTTGCATGGAAATTAGGGTATTCTGTTTGTAAACGTATTAAATAAATGACAACAACTTGTCAAAAAAAAGTCTAGAGAAACAATAGATATATACAAACGATGTGATAGGAATGAAAAGTTCATCAGTGAGGAGAAATATTAGGGATTGCTGCATTATAGAGGGAATTTGTTAGGTTAAATTAGTGCGCTGCATTTTAAATGGAAATTATCCCTTACTCCTTAAAGTTATTAGGTCTGCTAACAATTAACCCTAGAAATTTGGCTCCAAATCTGTTGCGTGTAGCCCTAAAAATTTCCCTCTAAATACCAAGATTTGAATTTCAAAATGAATCCCAACAATTTAGGGAATCAAATTTGTTGATAGGAATAAGAGAAAAATGCTTCTTATTTTTCTCCAATTTTTAAAACGTGCTCTCTTTATACAATGCATCGCATTAATTTCCAACTATTGCCATCCCTCATTGAAAACACAAAACTCTCCACTCATTATTCTCTTTGTTTTCCCACAAATGTTATCCCTCCCAATCCAATGCCTAATTTTATCTCCATCTACCCATCCCCTCAAATCCTCTCTTCACATCTTCTTCTTCTCTCTTTTCATAAAAACTTTCTCTGCTGCCATCTCTGGTCTCACACTGGAAACATTGCTGCCATCCCAATTTCTCTTTCAAATCATCAAATTCAACCTCTCTTTCTATATGATTTCAGTTTCTTCAACCCTTTCTCTGTTCGTTCTCCCATCTCTAACACCAAGCAAGCACCACGAATCTGAAGCGAACATTGAAAGGTTTGAACTTGCTTCTCCATCTCTTATATGATTTGATTTTGTTTTAATCTTCTGCTATTGAATGCATTGTTTGTTCATGTTCAAAAATTAGGTTTTGTCCTTTGATTAGGTTGTTCATTGTTTGCTATTGAATTCGTCAGATTTATGTTAGATTTTATCTTTTTGTTTGTATGAATTTTTAGAGAAAATAGAAGTTAAATATGTCCAACTTCTTCATGAATTTGGCCAAATGTTCCC
>Ga0315914_1009771_pt1 | contig 12201 bp, 4 predicted proteins | sample MpolenodulesMG_FD_203920 | JGI IMG/M metagenome (GOLD analysis project Ga0315914, IMG submission 203920) | Medicago polymorpha root nodule microbial communities from Los Angeles, California, United States - elongated nodules | ecosystem: Host-associated > Plants > Roots > Nodule | place: USA... | reverse complement strand
AATTAAATTTGCAACTATATGCTTGGACATTATTATTTTTAACGATGGTGACTTTTCAATTTGATAGTCGTTTCAATTAGTTAGGAAGAAATCATCGTTTATTATTATTAACATCTTTGCAAACTTAACTTACTTGCTTTATACTCATCAGTGTGGAGACTGTTAGGTGTATGACATTTTTTTAGATTCAATCTCACAATAACAATTAGAATCAGTTAGGTGCAAGACATATAAGTAGGTAGTTGAAAGTAAGAATCAATTATTATTTATAGTTTAATACAGATGGTTTAAGACTGTTGTGTTAATAGAAAACAAAACTAAAAAAATTATGAAAATTTGTTTGTTTTTAAAAACCCACTTTTACTATGCAGTAGTTACAACTAGTGCTTAAATATATTACCTCAAGAAGGTGTAAACATTATCTTCTTCGTCTTCTTGTCACAGTCACATGCCATAGTAATGCTCTGAAATTGTACCTCAACTGTATTTAGCTCTCCCACAAATTTTGTTCAATTAGTCATTAATAAGCATTGCAAATAAATTTCCTAGACAAAATTGGTTTGAGTGGCTATTAGCTGGAGTCTTTTAACCATACGTCTAGGGTTTGATTCCTTACGATGAGAATAGAGTTTCATCTGTTGGGAGAGAAGTATCCCCTTAATTCGTACTTTATATTATCAGAGGATTATGGCTAATAACTGTGTAGATACGTGGTCTTTTTCCAGAGAAAAATAAAATTGGACAATGTGTTGGTAAATACTACCCCAAAAGGGAAATGATATTTGTCCTGAAAATTTACTCATGAGTGGATCACGACGAAGGCAGCAAGTAATTAGGTGGCACATTTCTAAACGAGTGTTGGCTGCTAACATGAAGTACCTGTACAATATTACTTCCTTTATATATCACACTAAGAGATTTTTGATAAGCAATTTCTCTAAGCTCACTAAACTTGTTTGAAAGGCAATTAGGATCAAATCCAAATACAACCGTGCAAAGGCTGTCAAAAGTGAACCTACTCAAGAAATCTTTTAAGTCCACCTAAGAACCTGCTTCAGGCATATCAATAAATGATAGTAGGCGGTTCTCCAACTTTTTCTGAATAGTTTGTTGGAACAAGTTCTTGAAGTTTTTCCTTTGGAGAATTAAATGAAACATAGTCCTCTTCTGTTTCCATACGTGGGAATACAACCTCCAAAAAAATAAAAAAATTCATGGAAGTTAGACCTCCTTCCGTAGTTGCCAAAATTCTTGCTCGCAATGTGGTCTTCATCAGATCAGTGGTAACGATAAAGCTGTGTTTGTGAACCATGGTCCTTAAAATTGGAATGGTCCTCCATGATGCGTCAAAACCAAGGTTGCAAGATCGTGGAAATTGGACAGAGGCACAAAGACCATCGGTAGCATACCAGTTATTGGCCACTTCGGCATAATTTCACCTCTATTGCGTCTCCATCCAATAGTAGACACATATCAAAAGAGGATGGCTACAAATCCTCCAATACACTGAATCATGCACATTGCAGATTTACCTGTGTATGTTTCGACTTGCATCTGTCTTTGATGCATGCTTATAAAATGTGTGCATGCTTTATACTTTTATATCCTTTAGTGCATGAAGAGAATTAATCATTTCACACCTTGAAATAATTCCCTTTCCCACGCTTACTGTATTTCTTAGAATGTATAAACACAAATCTAAACTTAATTTACTTGCTTTCTCCTTTGTGTGGAAGTGTTAGGTGCATGATATTTAAGTGAGTGATTGAAATAATTTGAAAGTAACAATCAATTATTAACTTGCAATAATGAGATTTTACTGAAAAGATACCGTATACTACATGTTTAGTTTAGTATAGATTGTTGAAGGGCAGCTGAAATTTTCTCTTTTGGTACAAAAGCTAAAGAGATTGATGATCTAGTAATGATGTTCATGGTTGACCAACTTAGCACAATACCGTTCGCTAAATTGAAAACAAAATAAAAAAATTATGAATTTTTTTTTTTGTTTTTATAAAAACACTCTTGTATTATGCAGTAGATCTCACTTGAGCTTATATATATCGCACCAAAAATTGTGATGACTGACTCTATAATCTTCTTGTCACAATCACAAGCCAGAGAGACAATTGACAGTAGTGATGCTCTGAACTGCTTCTAATCTATATCAAGTTCTGTTACGTCCGAGTGACTATTAGCCTGGGCCGTTTAACAAGATGTCCAAGATTCGAATACTGGTGATGAGAATAGAGTTAGATCTGTTGGGATAGGAGTTATGACATCAAGAGATTAGTCCTGCAGCTACCGACTGTGTAGATACCCTGGTTCCATTCCTGGCTTGAAAAAGAAATCCTGGACAAAATTCTGGAAGATGCTACTCCAAAATGCTGGTGACAGAATCAACACACATCCTCCAAGAAAATGTGTTCTCATAAAATTTATAACTGACAATACTCATTCCAATCCTTCATTAATCTTTTAAAGCATCTTCTTGAATCAAGATTAATCAAAAGTGAAGACTTCGCTAATCTTTGGGTTCTATAAATGATGAAAATCAACAGTACCACAATAACATTCAAATTTCTGCGAGTCTAATATGTTTTATATATAAATATAAATGTATCTAAATGTTAGCAGACTTCAAATTCTATTAGCTAACAATGTAGACAAACTTTTACATAGACATTCCATTATTTACATAACAATAAGTCACTAAGCCTAGTGAATACATGACAGTTAATGAACTTGGTAGATATTGGGGAGAAGCATCCTTTTTGCTAGCTATATAACACAATTAATTAGATTATAATCAACACATGAAACTGATGCTTAAAATTGCATCTGTGTGTTAAATGGACATATAACAATATTTAACGAAGAGAAGTAATCAGAAATAGGCTAAAGAAAACGCAACATATATCAAATGCTTCAATCAAATGCATCTTTTAGTGACTGTGACCTTCAAGCCATGTTTCATTCCGAGGGTAATAGAAAGTCTTGGAGTTACAGGATGACCTTCCACTAAATGTATGTGAAACTTCCATAGTATAGCCGCGGCAGCCATCTTCATTTGAATGAAGGTGATATCTTTACCCAAACAATTGGCCCTGCATTGAAAGCTATGAACTTGTAAGACGGTACATGTATAATTTGTCCACTTTTTGATATCCATCTCTCAGGCTTAAATTCCATGCAGTCTTCTCCCCATATTTTCTCCATCCTTCCCATCGAATACAAATAGTATAATATCCTTGTATTTGGACTTACATGAACTCCACTCGGAAGTATATCAGCTTTGATTGCAAATTTTTGCTCAATAGGTACAGGAGGATAAAGCCTTAAGGCTTCACATATAGCTCCGTGGAGGTAAACTAGTTTATCAAGCTTTTCCACAATTGAAGTAATCAAGTTTTCATCATCAGATAGACAATTATCTTTCATCTCTTGAATAATCTTGGCTTCCACAACAGGATGACATGAAACAAGCCAAAAGAACCAACTGAGACCTGCACTAACTGTGCCATTTCCCGCTAACAATAGATTGAGTGCAGTGTCTCTAAGATACTTCTCACTAATTTTCCCTTTTCCCGCACCTTTCAGTATCTCTTTTATCAAGTCACAGTCAGAATCTTCCACTTCTCTAGTGCTGTTGAATCTGTTTTGCTCTTCAAGTTTGTATAGTATGCATTCATGCAAGAATTTGTCAAGACTTTCTTGAGCTACTCTGAGTTTCTTCTCTTGACCAAATTCGAGCCATTTCTGCAGCTTCCATACAAAAGTTGGAAAGAAGCTCCTGTAGACTATTGCTTCCTCAATCATAGAAAGAGCTTTATGATAAGTGATATCTCCGAGATCATGACTGAAATTGTTTTGAAGGCAATTTGGATCGAATCCAAATAGGAAAGTGCAGGTGATATCAAAAGTGAACCTTGTTAAGGCATCATGCAAGTCCACGTGAGCTTTTACTATGGATGCATGATCAAGAAATGGTAGTAGGAAATTCTCTAGTTTCCTCTGAATTGTTTGTTTGAGAAAGTTTTCAAACTTTTTCCTTTGGAAAAATGAGTGAAGCATCGTCCTCTCCTTTTTCCATTCTTGTGAATCAGAATTTAAAGGTCCAGCTCCAAAAGCTTCAAAAGTTTCTTTGAAATTAGACCCTTTTTCGTAGTTACCAAAATTCTTGCTTACAATGTGGTGTACATTCATTGGATCGCTGGTAAAGATACCAGTGGTGTTTGTGAACCAGGGTCCTTCAAACCTAAAAGTGCCACCATGATGTTTCAAAACTAAGGTTATATAATCATAGTGATTGGAAATATTATGCAGAGCCGATGGTAGCATTCCAAGTATTGGCCAATTTGGGATGATTGCATTTCTGTTGCGTCTCCAACTATGGACAAGTAAGAAGAAAAGGATTGCTAAAGATGCTCCAATGCACTGAATCATGAACATTGTGTTTTTTTCAATGATGCAAGTATATCAGGTAGTGGATTTTTTTCATAAAATATGTGTACATGCTTTACACATTCATATATAGCCTTTAGTGCATGAAGATTTCACACCTAATGTTCTTGGTGCATGATATTTTAGTTGGTAGCTGAAAGTCAACAGTCAATTTTTATGTTTCTATTAAATATCACTTCATTTTAGATTTTCATGACTCAGATTCAAACACAAGACCATTAGTTAAACTAATAGATCGCGTTATCTCATTCAAGCGCTCCACGATAAAAATAGCGATTGATGTCTAGTCATGATGGTTAACTATAAGCCAACTTATTAGCATAAACTATTGGTTAAATAGAAGTCCCAACAAAAAACTTGTAAAAATAGGTTTGTTTTTGTACAACCAACTAATGTATTATGCAGTATCTATAACTTGTATTAAACGTATTACCTCAAAATGGATTAAATACTTTACCCGTAATCAACCTTTCACAATCAGGATTCAGAGAGGCCTAATCAACATCAAGCTCTCCCATAAGTTTGTTGAATTAGTCACAAACAGCATTGCTAATCACTTTCTCTAATTTAACGAGTATTATCAAGTGCATTAAATATAACGAGATCAAATTATCTAGTGTTCTTGGCTGATTAATTAAAAATGTTCTAAAATTTTATAATTTCTCTATTTTTGTGAATCAGTTAGTTAGTTAGTTGGTAGCTTTTGCAGCTGGCATAGACCTTTCTTGTGAAAATACATCCTGCTAGATTGCAATGGAATGTCTAACATAGCTTCCACTAATGATTTAATGCTGACTTAGGAACAACAACTAATTGAAAATTAAGTGGGAGATAAATTAATCCATACCATATGTAGTTGACCAAGATTGTAATAAAATGAAAAACTAGGTCATGTTAGAGTAACTTAATATGCTAACCGATTAGCTGGACTCAAGTGGTTAATGAATTTCAGTTAAAATTTGATCAATCAAATGTATATAAGTTAAATCTGTAGTTGAAATATTAATAAGTTAAATCCCTTGTTGATGAAGATGGAGACATGTGAGCCCTAACTTAATAATTATTCATATTTCAATTTCTATTTATCTTTTTTTCTATGATTAAGAATCGTACTCACTATTCTGATGTTTCTAACACTCATACAATTTACGCACAAACCACTTGTGTTGGAATGTAATGGTAAAATTTTCGATTATCTTTTTGTGTATATTAAATAGTATAACTTTACGCATCAACCACTTGTGTTAGACTCCGATGATATCTTTGTGTATATATGTATTCCAATGAGACTCCTTCAGCCCCTATATATGTTGATTTCCAATGCTTAATGTCATCATGAATAGTTGTTATGTCTAAAAGATAAGAATCAGGTGAATTAATTAGTTTAAGTTAATATTGCTAGAATTGTGAGAGTATAAAGTGGCTGGCTGTTACTTAAGCCCCAGTTTTGCTTCCTATTTCACTCATTGGACTGAAGTTGGTACACTGTTGTTATGCCTTAAAAAATTTTGCTTCTTAATATTGCTAGGAGTTTGTTCTTATTTCACTCATTGCGGCTATTTCTCTACCTATTTTCCTTAGGACTTACAGAGTTACTGTGTTCATCTTCCCTCATCGTTGTCATCATCAAATTCAATCAAAATTCACCGTGTTCTCGATCTGAGGCAACTAAGGCGACTTGCATTGTTCATCTTCTTCCCCGTCCTCATCTCCCTGATCTTGTTTCCTCGCAACATTGACCTTGCTAGAGCTACCGGACACTGAAATTGTCCTCACGGCTCACTCTGACCGTCTCTTTCGTCCTCTCTTCTCCATGTGGGATTGGTGAAAAACGGAAAAAAAATGATTCCAGAGCTTTGTGAAGGAAATTGACAATTTGGAGAAATGATAAATGAATTTTGTCAGAAGACGGGTTTTTGGATATTTGATTGTTGATTGTAGAAAGTAAAGATATTGATTACTTAGAGGATTAGAAACTTTGATTGGTTTAATGGTTAATGTTGTTGCTCAGATCAATCCTTATTATATAATATTCTTTTGAAATTTTTGGGGAAAGACACTATATTTTAATACTTTATAATTGATTTACATGTATTTTGGTTCTTGTTTCATCTCACATAAAATGGTTCTGTTGTTCTCATTTCAGTGTTGAATCTACTACATTTATTCTGATATGGAGACACATTTGCATTTTGTGGAAGCTGTTCCACACATGTTACCACTTATCTCAAATGGTTTGTAGCCAGTACCATCTCAACAACTTGCACTAACGCATTGTGGTCTTTTAGCCAATTTGTGTTCTCTTGATGTACATATCAATTATTGATTTATTGTGCTTGCCAAGACCATCAAGAAGAGACCACATTTGCAGTTTGTGCAAGCTGTTGAACACTTTTTACCACTTCACTCAAGTGGGAGTTGCTAGTGAGTGGGTACACATAAGATTGCAAAATAATTTCTTTCTTGTTTTTTCTTTTTTACTAAAATCAGTAACTGATTGTTATAAATGATGGTCAATATGTCATTGATGAGATTATGTTGCGTCAACCTTGGAAGCCGTTCCGTTCGGTAGAACCATAATCTTGATAAAGATAGAGGATTTTACAGTGACGACAAATTGATGGAAGAAAGTACTCCATTCTTGGAGAATTCATTGGAATGCATGGAAGAAGCTCCGTCAATGGTGGAGTAAAGGGTGGTGTACATGTAAACGACACTCTAACACTCAACTAAGCATGCGATTGAGATGGGTGAGAGGTTTTAAGTGAATGAATGAACTTGTCTTGATTGGTAGTGGTGTGTCTCTTAAATCTTACCTTATAAATAGACTATTATCAAATGGATTCGGCTTTTGGTCAGTTCAAATCAAAAGCTCTTCATGAAACTATTAAGGGAATCAAATGATTATTGCCCAAGACAAAGTGAATATTTGTTGATGTTCCATATTTCTCAATGGACATAGTGCTTATTTCAATAGTCTAACTTTTGAATTAGTGCTTCACTGCAGCTTAATTGATTTCCTCCAAATGGACATAGTTCCATATTTTGATCCCCTAAATTGTACTTACTGAATTCCTTTTGTACTATTACATTAAAAAAGTAAGATAACATTTTGGCCATTGTTGCTGCTTCTAAGGATCACTATATTTTTAGTCACTAATAACTTTTTTTGAATTGCAAATATATATTAACAAAAAAGGGAAATAATGTACAAAGACAAGTAACACTAAAGGTGAACAGAAAAACAACCCCACCACCAAACAAAATAAAAAGACAAAAACTACAACATCGGAACAAAAAAAAAACGCCCCTCTATTCTAGTGCCCAAAACAATGGAAGAAAGGACCAAGCGTACTCCACTTGAGAGATAAAACACGGAAAATCAGAAGACAGGTCCAAAAACCCCACTCAAAGAGGCCTAATTAAGCCCCCAAACAGACGGCTACCGGTTCCAACAGAGAATTTGCTTAACCACCCACTCATAGTCACCAATCACTATTATACAGATGAGCTTAAATATTATTAAAAAATATTTAATTTAATTATCAATGACATTTAAATTATAAAGAAATTAATTTATTTTTCTTAAATGGCGGCTCAAAATTAATATATATCATAAAAATATTTATTTATGCTAAAATAGATGAGCTTGTAATTATTAAGAGATGAGCTTGTAATTCAAGCATCTTATAGGATAGGGGAATATAAATTTTACTTAAATAAAATATAGTAATTCAAGCATCATATGAAAAAATATATAGTAATATGACATGTTTTAAATAAAAAAATTAAAGTGAATTTCTTACAATTTCTTCAATGTTTATCTTTTTCGATCATCCCATTATATACTGTGTCATTTAAAACATACCACATCGTCATTTTTTAGTTCAAAAATATGGAGGGACCAAAATTCTCAGATTTTAAAATAGAGAAATCAAATCCATAAAATGGTAAAAATTAGATAACCAAAATTGTAACTAAACGTGTAATTTAATTTAAAATTGCATGGCACAAACCCCTCATACTATCAATGCATTTTTTTCGGAGGTACTATATCAATTAATCATTTTGTAGAATACTGACAATTTAATTTCTATTTGTCTTCTCACTTCTGCTTTATTTATGCATTTTATAAGTTTTTATATTCAAATTATATATGAATATAATCTTTAAATATTTTTATTAAAAAACAGAATGTATCAATGTTGCCCAGCTAGACATAATTTATTCGTAAATAGCTACTCAAAACAAAAAACTGACATAAAAAAAACAAAAAACAGTAAATTTTTTTAATTATTAAATACTATCTTATTATTGGTGGTGGTCAATGCCGGAGCTCCACAGCGACCACCTCGAGTCGTCGAAGCTCCGTCATCACTTGCCAGAAAATCATCGGACTGCCACTGTGCACAGTCGTGGTATCGCCGAAGAACCATTGACAGTTGACCACCAACTGACACCACTCACCACCATAACATTTTAAATTATTTAATTAAAAATATTTAATATTTTTAATTATTAAATTATTTATGTTTTTGCCAAAAAAACATTATTGGGTTGAATATGTTTGGACTGAATTCATTAAAAAAAGATACTTTAATAAATTATACACTCCTTCAAACAAATAATACACTTTAATTTATAGATGGGATGGACATACATCCATTAATAATTTAATAATTGATGGATCATATGAATTTTATATTTAATGGATTGAATTTGCTAAAAAAACGGGTCAAAATGTTGTTAACTGCAATTCAAATTTTCCGGTTGTAGTTAACTATAGTTGGCCATTTTTTAAAAAACGGTCTAATCATTTTTAAGTCAGTTTAAACCAACTTAAAAAGTGATTGAACCAAAGAATTGTGGTTAACTGCCGTTGGATCTATTTTTTTAGCAATTCATCCTATGATTAGAAGGAGTAATGAATTATTTTGATCCATCCATTAGGATTCAAATTCATATCCATCAAATACATTCATTTTTTCAACCCTAAATAAAATGACACATTATTCCGTCTTTCCTGTAGTAATAATAAAAGAAGTAAGAATAAGCAGTTTCAATTGATATGTTTTTCTTTCATAAAGAAATAAAACAGATATGTTGTTCATCAAAGAGAGTAATTAAAATTCATTTTCATAAAGTTCAGACATGTGTGCTTCATATTGTTTTCATTCCAAATTTGCGATCTTGCTTGGACTCGTTAATTTCCTTTATTCATGTCACATTAGGTCAGTTAGGTGTGTGTCTCTGGTCTTGTGTTCTCGCTTTCTCCATACCTATTAATATTATCCTCCAAAGCCAACCAACTTTTCTTTATGCATTCGTTTTCTTTATTTTGGGATACTTTTTTAAAACTAGTACTCAAAAAAAAAATTGAAGGAAAAAACTAATACTCAATATTTTTGACAAAAAACTAATACTCAAATTGTTAACTCTAGTTTGCAGAACAATATAATTTGCATGAGTTCGCTTCGCTAAAACAATAAATGTGATAGAGTTGCATTTTAATCAAGTTTAAGGGATACCCCGTATAATTATATATCATATCCTATTTAATTAAATGGGCTTTCACCTAATTGATTTGATATCTTTATAAATAACTAGACTGTCAACCCGTATGAATGGATCTATTTACAATAAATGAAATTTCTTTAAAAGCATACAAACAACCACTTAAAAGAGTAAATTAACAATTGAAAAAATAAACATTATCTAAATTTCCGATATAAAAACATTAGTCAAATGCAATCTCAACTTCATTGCTTATTATTATTATTATTATTTCAAAAAAAAAAAAAATCATTGTTTATTATAAATTTCTAAAATGTAAAAGACAAAGTTAATCATAATTAGTACAACATATTTATAGTGATAAGCATAAGAGACAAAATAATCATGATTAAATTTGTAACTATACGCTTGGACATTATTATTTTTAAGGATGATGACTTTTCAATTTGACAGCCATTTCAATTAGTTAGGAAGAAATCATCAATCGTTTATTATTATCAACATCTTTCTCTAATACTGCCATCATCAATATCAATTTGACAACTGTTTCAATTAGGTAGGAAGAAATTATCAGCGATTTCAATTTCATTTGACAATTTGATTATTATTATTAGTGTCCTAAACAATTCATTAAGCAAGGAATTTAAAATATATAAAAAAAAAAAAAAAAGCCTAAGTAATCGTTATCCTTTGAGTGATAAGAATTAATGATTTCAAAAAAGTAACAATTAAGATAAAACGATTTCAAAAGAGTAACTGCTAAGGTATAATATTGCTGGATTGTTTAGTTTTATCTGGTATATCTTGTGTTAGAGAGACTTTTTTCTGTTTATTAATATATCCGCTCAGTATTTTAAAAAAAGGTATAATGACTATCATTGATTTAATCTTTCGTTATGGGAACATATTAGAAAATGTTGAAGAAACAATCTTGTCACTCAGAAAATGACTATCACTAAGTTTTTATACGTAATAATCTAGGTGACATAAGTTTAGTTAGTCTTTTATCTTATGTTGCGGTTTGATTAGGTCCGTTTATTTCGTTAGGTAAAATAAAAATCATAAACCATACTATATCGTGTGATTGAGTAAAATAATGATCTGAATACATCCAAACAAAATGTAACTTTTACGGTTTTCAGGTAAAAATAAAAATCATAAACCGAACTATATCGTGTGATTGAGTAAATAAAAAAATATTATCTGAATTTCTGAAATAAAAACATCATTTCTTATTATTATTATTATTTCAAAACAAAAAAAAAAAATCATTGTTTATTATAAATTTCTAAAATGTAAAAGACAAAGTTAATCATAATTAGTACAACATATTTATAGTGATAAGCATAAGAGACAAAATAATCATGATTAAATTTGCAACAATACGCTTGGACATTATTATTTTTAAAGATGATGACTTTTCAATTTGACTTCGTTTCAATTAGTTAAGAAGATATCATCAATCGTTTACTATTATCAACATCTTTCTCTAATACGGCATCATCAATTTCAATTGGACACTTGTTTCTATTAGGTAGGAAGAAATTATCGGCGATTTCTAATTCATTTGACAATTTGATTATTATTAATATTATTAGTAGCCTAAACAATTCATTAAGCAAGGAATTTTAAAAAAAAAAACAAACCTAAGTTATCATTATCCTTTGAGTGATAAGAATTAATGATTTAAAAAAAGTGACAATTAAGGTAAAACGATTTCAAAAGAGTAACCGTTAAGGTATAATATTGCTGGATTTTTTAATTTTATCTGGTATATTTTGTGTAGAAGGCTTTTTTTTTCCTTCTCTTTATTAATATATCCGTTCAGCCTTTAAAAAAAAGTATAATGACAATCATTGATTTAATCTTTTGTTATGGGAAGATCTTAATGAAGAGTCAGAAAATGATGAAGAATCAGTCTTGTCACTCATGACAACATCCTCTCACCTGATTATCAACAATGTTTCCAAAATCATAGACCATATTAAATTTCATCTAACATTAGAATTTTATCTTCATCCAACAAGATTCCCAGCAACATAGATCGTATTAAAAACGTGATCTTATTATGTAAGAAATGTAAAGGATTAAAATTGTATCATTTTCTAAAAGTTTAAGTAGCACATAAATACATTTTTCAATAAAAAGCAAGAAAGAAACTCAACAAGAGAAAAAATGTCATTCTATAAAAGTTATCACTGAATTTCTATAAGTATTGGTCTA